>CEOP01223115.1_pt1 | contig 15628 bp, 17 predicted proteins | sample 361301 | NCBI WGS metagenome assembly CEOP01 (sample SAMEA2619548, study PRJEB7988) | marine metagenome | biome: marine biome (ENVO:00000447); feature: deep chlorophyll maximum layer (ENVO:xxxxxxxx); material: "saline water (ENVO:00002010), including plankton (ENVO:xxxxxxxx)" | depth 55 m
TTTTTTATACTTTCATCAATATTGTTTATATCAATAGACTTATAGGAATCTCTAAGAAAATAATCACTTACATTTGGAGCACCATAGTAAATAGGAAAAGCTTCTCCAAGAAATGCATCAAACAATTTCTCTGATATAAGATTATTTTTTGAATCATTTTCTAAAACTAAGTGATATTTAGAGTTAAAAATTACCTTACTTTTACTTTCAATATCTTGAAAGCCTGCTCCATACCATTCAAGCTTATTTCCAAAATGGCTTTTTAAAATATTCAAAAACTCAATTCTTAACTCATGATTTTCAGTATTTTTTTTGTTTGAGCATATAACGCTTAAATCAACTGTCTTATTTAATTCATTATTCTTTCCTAATGTTTTAAAGTTCATTTTTGAAATATCAAGTGGTGAAGCTTCATAATTGGCATGAATCATCCAAGGTAAAAATGGGATTGTATTTTTTAAATTATTATGATTCATTGGATAGCAACTATATATAGTTCCAAATTGTGAAATATATGAATGCATATAATCTTGGAAAAAATGACTTTTCTTAAAAGATGTTTCTGTATTCAAATAAATTACATTTTTTTTGGGAACTTTACAATATTCAATATCTTTATCTAAATCTTCAAAAACAAACCAAAAATCTGCATCGGTGACATTTTTATTTATGAAAAAGTTTATATTTGAGAATTTTTTGTCATTTATGTCTACAAAATTTGAAAAATTAGCAGCTTGATTTTCGTTTGGAAGTGTTATTTTTACGTCAATCATAAATATATTTTAATTATCTTTAATACTTTAATCTATATTTTGAAAATCTATTTAAATGTTTTTTTGAAGTCCCTTGGAAGTGAATATTTGCTATCTTAATTTTTTTCAAATTAATTAAATCATTTACAGAATTGCCATTGTACAACTTAATTTTTTTTCTTCTCTTCTCAAAATTATTAAAATCATAGAATCCTTCAGCCAAATTGAAGTTGTTAATGAATACAAACTCTTCACCATCTTTGCTTTTAAAAGGTTTCATCAAATTTTGTGGATTAATTTTTTCAAGTTTTTGAAGTAGAAAGTATAGAGTCATATCAGTAATTCCACCTCTAATGTTATTTTGTTTATGGTAATTAATTTTTTTCTCAATTAAATGGAACTTATTTTTGGTTATATATAGGTCGTTATACAGTTTTTCATATTCGAAAAAAAACTCTTCGTCTAGAAGTCCACAATGAATTGAGCTATCCATACGATAATTTTCTTGAAAAGATGGAATGCAGTAAGCATTTGTAGTATCAAATTTAAAATCGTTTATATTTTTAAGTAGTACATTGTCACTATCTAAATGAAAAATTTGCTTATAGTTTTTCTCTAATATGAAATTGTGGATAATGAACACTCTTTCAAAATTCATCCACTCTATGTCTTGAGGCTGAGTATTGTAATTTACAAAATTTTTTTTTAAATCTACAATCCTTTTTCTTGTTTCATATTCTTCTATATTAATAAACTCTATATTGTCACTTATTGAATCTAGGTTACTGACACTTTCATCACCAATTAAAAATACTTTATTATTTTTGGATGTAATTTCTAGATTATATTTCAAGTAAGGTTTAAATCCTCTGTGAACAATCACGCACGGAATATCATAATTTTCCATTATTTATATTTTAATATTTTATAAATTTGGCTCACTAGTTTTTATATAAAAACTTAAACAATACTCAAGAAAATACATATTTAACTAAGATAATGTTAGGTTAAGGGGGAAATCTAAATCAAAAATAGATTTAACAGTTCGATTCTGTTATTTACCGCAAATGGATTATAAAAAATTTCATCTTAAACGCTTAAAAAATGAGCTATTAAATCGCAATAAACTATCTGATTCTTCTTCTAATGATTATAAATATTTAGATATTGTGAAATCTGCAGTAGAAGATCCTGTAGTTTATGGAACATTTAGAAACAATCCAGGGTACAAAGATATATTAGAACATATAAAAAAAGACTTAGCATATGAATATTATAAAAATCTTCTTGAAGAATTAAGTCATGAGGAAATAATTAATTATTGTTCTTCTATTAAAAATATTGGAAGTCCAGAATTAGTTGAAATAAATGGAGCTTTTATTAATCCAACTAGTCTTAGGTATTTAAATGTCGCTATAGATATTAAAAATAAATTCCAGAATTCTTCTTTTGAAAATATCGTTGAAATCGGAGCAGGATATGGTGGTCAAGCAATAATTTTAGAGAAGTTTTTTAAAATTAAAAATTATTATTTTATTGATTTATATGATGTAAATTTACTTATTAAAAAATTTTTAAATGACCACAGTTTAAATTTTAAAGCACATTTTGTAACTTTAGATTCAATAGAAAATAAAAAATATGATTTAATTATTAGTAATTATGCTTTCAGTGAGCTGCCGAAAAATATGCAGATTGATGCTATTAATAAGATAATTAAAAATTCCACAAATGGTTATATGCTTGTAAATAATTTTCACAAAATCTCATTTAGATATATGTCTCAAAAAGAATATAGTAAAAATATCAAAAATCTTAAAGTTCATGAGGAGATTCCAAATTCGTATCTATTTAATAAATTGCTGACATTTTAAATTCAATATTTATATCATTAATCATATAAATAGATCATTTCCATAAAAATTGTATCTAACATAGATATTGAAATCTTATGAAATATTACAAAAATAAAATTATTAATCTCAACAAATATACTGCTTTAAATTTCTCTACAAAAACTTTTACGAGATTTTGGAATCTTATTTTTTTTATTACCAGAAACCAGGTTAGGTTTAAAGAAACAGAAAATAACAATATCATTGTTCAAGACAAAAAATACAAATTAATTATTTCACAAAAGTTACGAGCATGGTTCTATTTTAAATCATTAAAAAATCGTTTCGAATCACTTGGTAAAATGTATCACTTCGACAAAATTGAATTTAGTAAAAATGATATTATTGTCGACTGTGGTTCAAATATAGGTGAAATCTATTATTCTTTAAAAATATTCAATAAGAATGTTTTTGAATATTATGGTTTCGAACCAGTTGAAAGTGAATTTAAGATCTTAGAAATAAATACCTCTAACAAAGTTAAGAGTCCGATTGCATTGTTTGATAAAAATGAAATTAAAAAACTATATGTTCACAAAGAAGGTGCTGATTCAACTCTCCTCAAAGATATACGATATGGTGAAAGTGAAAACGTAGATTGTAGAAGATTAGATTCGATAGAAAACCTTAAAAACAAAAATATTAAATTACTTAAGCTTGAAGCTGAAGGTGCTGAGTTACAAGTATTAATTGGGTGTGGAAATATTTTAAAAAACATTGAATATATTTCAGCCGATCTTGGTTTTGAGCTGGAGCAAGGAACCAAGAGCAACAAAAAAGAAGTAGTAGAATTTCTTACAAAGCGTAATTTCAAACATATTGATAGTAATAAGAGACTTGTTAACTTATTTAAAAATCAAGATTACTTAAAGTAAAAATTTTTTTACAATTCAGAGCTATTGTCATAAAAAGTTAACTTAACTTGTTATATATTTGTGATGAATATTTTAGTTATCATATACATATGAGAATAAAGACTCTAAATTATTTATCTACTTTACTTTTTTTAGGTACTTTATTTTCTTCATATATCCTAGGTTTATTTTTCTATGATTCAACAACCGGTCTGGACTGGTTTAAATATTTTAATACTGTTGGATATTTTTTAGGATTTGATACTGAAATAACTGATCCACAAGGAGCTCTTTATTTTTCTTTTGTAGCTCAAGTAATTGAAATAAAAACAGATATATTTCAATCAAATAATTGGAATCTAGTATTGAATAATTCAATACAATTAGCTAATTTAATTTTTTACTTGATAGGAATATGTGGAATTGCTGTCTTGTTTAGAAAAAAGGGGTATCGTTTACACACAATATTGATATCCTCGTCAGTTCTTAATTTTTTACCACCTGCTTTGTATTTTCGTTTAACAATGAAACCTGAGGCCATAGGTTTTGCTTTGTTGCCTTGGGCAATTTATTCGTTAGAGTTGTATTTTGAAAAAAGAAGTATTTCAGCTTTAATATTTTCCTCTTCGATAGTCTCTATTTTGATTACTCAAAAAGCTTCTATTTCGGGAATGATCCTCCTCACTCTCTTATTTGTTTTTTTTGAAGAAGTAAAGAATATTAAAAATAACATTCAAATACTATTAGCAGGAGTATTCACAACAGCTTTACTTCTTTATGAAAATTATAAAACAATAGGAAAATGGTTATTTGAAAAACCAGTTCCTACTTCCTCTCTTTTAGCAGATAAGTGGAACCATACTGCAAACGTAAGTTTCTTTTATAATATTGATTTTAAAAATCTGTTAGAAAATCCGTTTAAGCACTTTCATTCAGATTCTATGTTGTCAATAACTATGCTTGATACATTATCGGATTATTTTGGTTTTTTCTGGAATCATAAAAATACAACAAATTATATTGCTTATGGCAGAATAAATTTTAGTGAAAACTTCTTGATTCAAACTTTCCTACAACAATATATTTCTATAATTTTTACTGTTTTATTTTATTCACTTATTGTTTTTCTCTTCATGAAAAAAATTAAAGGGAGAAAATATCTTCTACTGCCTGTTCTGGGACTTTTTATATTAATTATAAATTCACAGGGTTTCCCAAGTAGAAATTTTGATCCTGAAACAGGAGATCTATTTAAAGTTCATTACTATTCATTCCTAATTGCATTCACATTCTGCTTTGTCTTGATTCATATAATGACTAACTACAACTCTGGATTTTTAATTATTTTATTAATTCCTATTTTCTTATTGTCGATTGGGTTCCCAAAAGATGTTGACGAGATAACAACAAATGGAATCAACATAAGAATTAACGAGTCTGAAATATGCAAATTAATTAGAGGATTTCATAATGAAAACTGTAATAACAAAATGAATAACTATGAAAAAAATTATTCTAGAGATATAACTAAATTTGATAAAAGTATGGAGAATCCTAAAAACTTAAATTTCAATATATTATTTTTTGCTATGTCTATTCTTGCTGGCTATCTATCTATATATAAAAAGGAATAGACTCAGTAATTTATTACTGTATAAAATATTTGTAAGAGTTAACATTAAATTATGGGACTCACGTTAAAACTAAAAACGTTTATATTAAGCTTCTTTACTAGAAATTTTAACGATGTTAACTTTCATAATTTAGAAAAATTTATACAAATTAAGAAAATTTGGTTCAATATACATCTTGACGATATTCAAGGAGACTATTTAGAGTTTGGAATTTTTAAAGGAAAATCTCTATATCACTCAATTAAAGTAGCAAAAAAATTAAAATTGTATAACAGGACTACATTCTGGGGTCTTGACTCATTTAAGGGATTTCCGGTTGAGAACCATGATTTCTACACATCTGAAAATTTTAAAACATCAAAAAAAACTGTCGAAAAATTTTTTTCAAAATATAAAAATATAAAAATTATTGAAGGCTTTTTCAATCAATCTCTAAAAAGTGAACAGTTAAAAGATATTCAGAATATTTCTTTTGCCTTTGTTGATTGTGATATATATGAATCTTCTGAGGAAGTTTTTCAATATCTAAATAAAAGAATTTCAAAAGGTGGATTTATTATGATAGATGATTTTACAAGTATTGATAAGAATGGAAATTATATTGCTAAGAGTTTTTTTGATAATTTTTCAAACCGTAATTTTATTCTATTTGATATTTATTCAAACGGTCAAACATATAGAATTATGAATTAATTTTATGAAAATTGTTTTTTCAGGTCCAGTTAAAAATTGTGGTAAAAATCTTGAAAAGAATCTAAATTTTTTAATTAATTTAAAAAAAGATAATCGAATTGATTTACTTGATATTTTTATTTTGGAAGGAGATTCAACCGATAACAGTAAAATTATTTTAGAAAAATATAATAAAAATTCTGAAATAATTTTATTTTCTGAAAACAACTTGGAAGAAAAGCTTTCTAATAGAGTCGAAAGAATTGCGTATTGCAGAAATTTGCTAATTAAAGAAATAGAAAATAAAGAAATTTCATATGATTTTTATATACCACTAGATTTAGATGTTGAATTATTTTCACAAATATCAACTTATAAATTTATAGATATCCTGACACATATTGAAAAAAATGAAGGCATTGATGCTTTATTTCCATTTTCTTTGCCTTATTATTATGACCTGGCTGCTCTAAGAGCAGAAGGTTGGTTAAACGAAGATATTTGGATAAAGTTTAATAAATTGGCAAAAAAATTAAAAGTTGGAATAATTTTCTTGAGAATTTTCCTAATTTTTAATAGGCAAATTAAACAGCCTAAAAATAAAAAATTAATTCCAGTTGAAAGTGCTTTTGGAGGTATAGGTATATATAAAATAAATGATGGAATTTTAAACCTCCACAAATATGGCTTAACAAATAAAGCAGTATCAGCAGATCATATCGTTTTTAATTCAGGCTTTAACAAAAAGTATATTGATCCAAGTTGGACTATAAAAGCTCCTGTTGAACATATTGAATTTAAAACTTTATCATTATTTGGAAAGATGAAGTATATTTATAAAGAATTACAATTTGAATTAAAAAATCTTAAGACACACTAAAGAAAGTTTGCTTTTATATGAATGTTATTAAAAAATTTTATATTAGATTTTTCAAATTTATTTTAAGTAAATTACAAAAAGTATACGAAACTAAAAGGCTTGGAACTGAGTATGGCGGCTGGAATTTAATAGATTTCCAAGAATTAAATAATAAAACAATTATCTCTGCTGGATGCGGTGAAGATATTTCATTTGATATAGAATTTTTAAATAAGTATGGAGGAAAAGTTATTCTTGTTGATCCTACTCCACGCTCAATAAATCATCTTAAACAGGTACTAAATTCAGTAGGAAATAAAAAGACTAAAGACTACATAATAGGTGGTAATCAATATATAGAATCTTATGATTTAGAAAATATACAAAATAAACAGCTACTTGTTAAAAATTTTGCTTTATACAAAGAAGATGGAATAACTGTTAAGTTTTATCCTCCAAAAAACCCTGAACATGTAAGCCACAGCATCTCAAATTGGCAAAAAGGAGAAAGTGATTTAAGTAAAAGTATTGAGGTTGAGACTATTACTGTAAAAAAAATAATGAAAGAACATGACCTTGATAAATTAGAGTTGATAAAGCTAGATATTGAGGGTGCCGAAAATCAAGTATTACCAAGCTTAATTAAAAACAAAATTTTCCCAAATCAAATACTTGTTGAATTTGATGAACTTCATACTGATAACTTAGTATCTTATTGCAAAGCATTAATAATAATTTTAAGACTGCTATTTAAAAAATATCTATTAATCAAAACTAATAAGTTCCCTGACATGTTGTTTGTAAAAAAAAGTTTGATATCTTAATTAAAATTAGTAATGGTTTTGAAAAATAAATCTATATTTAAATAATTTATATTTCCAAAATTAACGATAAGTATAATAATTCGTATATGCTTAAAAAATTAGTTGATGGTAAGAGAGTAGCTTTAATTGGTCCATCACCACATTTAAAAAATAGTAACAATGGAACATTTATTGACTCATTTGATACGGTAATAAGAATAAATGAGTTAGGGGTTAGTGACTCTTTAGTTGATGATTACGGGTCAAAGACCAATGTAGCTTTTTTAACTCTTACAGAGCAGTCTTTACCGGTTTATAAGAAAATGATTAAAGAATTAGATTTGAATTCTCTAAATCTTGTGGTTCATCCTCGAGATAAATTAAATTTTAACCCTTATGAAAAAACATATAGCAAAAAAAGTTCCTTTGAATATTTTAACGAACTGAACTTAGATATAGACCTTTACCAAGTTGAAAAACCCTCATTTGAGGAAAGATGCGAATACTTTAATTGCTTTCCTACAACTGGAAGTCTTGCAATATATGAAATATTGCAACATAATTTTGCAGAACTTTATATATCTGGCTTTTCATTTTATACAACAAAATATAAATACAGTACGGCAAGGATTATATTTGAACAGCAAAACCCTCTTGTAGATCAAAAGCATAACATAAGAAAATCTGGTCATAACATAGATAAAGAAGTTAAAATTATCAATAAACTAATGAATTCACATTCAAGCAAAAATATTACTTATGACAGATTATTTAAAAAAATAGTACTTAATAAGTTTCATTATTATCAAGTAAGGAAATTTTTAATTCATAAAATTAACCTAGATAATTTTAAAAATGAAATAAAACTATTAATTAGACGAATTAAAAAATGAGTTTCTTAAAAGTATTTTGAATAAAGTTTTTTAATTGTAGAAATTTGTTTTTTTATGGTTTCTAGTTCCAAGCCAGAGCTTCCTCTTGCTAATTGTAAAACAAAAAGACCATTGTATTTTATTTGACTTAAAGAAGAGAATATTTCGTCAAAATCTGTATCCCCTTCAAAAAGCTCCCTTGATTCCCCATTTTCTTTTCTATCTTTGATATGAACGCATTTAATTTTGTCTTTAAGACCGAATATATATTCAGAGTGATTTATTTTATAAGATGTTAAATTGCCTGTGTCGTATGTAACGTAAAAATTAGATTTTGAATTAACAATATCAAGATAGCTTTCTAAACCAAGCTCTGCTTCAAAAAGAAATTTTTTATTTTCATAAATTTCAGCATATTCATTTACTGTGTCAATAAAATTTAATCTTTTGGACTTTTCCTCCATTGAGCTCTCTTCTAGTAAGGGTATGTTTATTGAAGAAATTTTTTTATTAGAGCAAACTTTATCTAAAACTTTTTTTAGATATTCACTTATATGGATTTCATCTGTAATTAAGTTATCTAAACAAACAGATGTAATTTTTTCAAAATAATCAAAATCAATATCAAAAATTGGATTTTCATCAAAATAATTCTTATTTATTATCCACTCAACTCCAATTAAATCAAGTTGATCTAGAAGACTTAATTCTTTTTTCCAATTTTTAACTGGAAATTCTTGAATTTTATTATCAACAGGCTCTAAAAGTCTTCCCTGAACAATTCCAAGTTTCACTGAATTTCTATTCTATTTAATCTGGCTTCTTCAATAATCAAATTATCATCTAACGAAGATACATAAACTACATAATCTGCAACTTCGTGTGGCTCAATAAATGTCTCATAAACTTGTCCGAGTTCTTCAACCTTTTTTCCCATTTTTGTTTTTACAGAGCCCGGAGATACTGTAATAATTCTTACTCCGCGAGATTTAAACTCATTAAATAGAGCTCTAGACATACCAAGTAATGCATGTTTTGAAGAAGAGTATGCACCAGTATTTGGTGCAGCACCATAAGCTGAGGAAGATACAATGTTTACTACTCTTCCCCAATTTTTTGATTCCATATTATTTATTAAATTCTTAATAAGTAAGAATGGTGTGAAAAAATTAACATTAAACATTTCTTTTAAAGATTGTAGAGTTGTTTCCTCAATTGAATTTACTTCAAAAATTCCAGCAGAATTAATCAAGATATCTATATGATTATCCATAGAAATCTGTTTAGATATATTTTCGACTTCGTCCAGGTTATTAAAATCACAACAATAAAAAATACTATTAAATTCTTTAGATAATTCAGAAAGTAGTTTTTCATCTCTTCCTAGTAAGATAATGTTACATTCCTTCTCATGAAATTTTTTACAAATTTCAAGTCCTATACCCCCTGTTACGCCTGTTATTAAGACAGTTTTGTTTTTTAATAAGTTGCTCATATTATTGATCTGCCTCCATCAATAATTATTGATTGGCCATTTACAAATTTTGATTCTTCGGAAGTTAAAAACTTTACTGCTGAATTTAAATCATTCAATTCCATAATTCCTTTTTGTGGGTTTAAATTTTTTAGCTTCTCTTGAAATTTTTCATCCATGCTTGAATTTATAATTCCACTTGGACAGAGAGAATTAACCCTTAATAGTGGGGCTGTTGTAGCTGCTAAATACTTTGTAAACCCTTCTAAACCAAATTTAGACACACTGTAATGGGCTGGCTTCTGATTAGGAAATGTTTCATTGTTTTCATTATAAAGCCTGTGGTCTGGAGCTATGTGGCCTAAGTCAGATGAGATATTAAGAATTACTCCTTTTTTGTTATCCTTTTTTAAATTTTTATAAAAGTTTTGAGATGTTAAAAATACACTCTTTAGATTCGCTACTACAGCTTCTTCAAATTTATTAATATCCTGAGCTTCAAATTCAGCAAAGTTATCATCAGAATTTATTTTTACATCTACACCCAATGAATTAATTAAAACAGTTGGAGCATTGTGGATTTTAAAAATATTATTAAAAACGCTTTCGGTCTCTTCTTTGTTTAAACAGTCAAGTTCAACTTTGTCATAAGATTGATCTAGTGAATCTAATGTATTCTTATTATTATCTACTGAAACAATTTGAAAATCATTTTCAAGTATTTTACATATATGTGAACCAATAAATCCTGTACCTACAATTATTGCTGTGTTTTTATTCATACAAATAGATTAACTTATTTATAAATATTAATATTGGTTTATGCCTTACAGTTCTATTAAATCTTAGGTCGATTGAATAAATACTATGAATGAGAAGATTAAACCAGATTACGATAAATATTCTAAATACTTAAAAGAATCAATAATTGTTGCTGAAAAGCAACTTGAAAGTTTTGATTTGTTTATTGAAATCGCAGAAAAAGTAAAAGAACTTGTTGCGTCAGGTGGAACTGTCTTTTTTTGTGGAAATGGAGGATCAGCAGCAGACTCCCAACACTTAGCAGCGGAATTAATAGGAAGATTTAAAAAAGATAGAAATCCAATAAAATCAATTGCGCTTACTACAGATACCAGCGTAATAACTTCAAATGCAAATGATATTGGCTATAACAAAATTTTTGAGAGACAAGTTGAAGCATTGTGCGAAAAAGGTGATGTGCTTATTGGCTTATCAACATCTGGTGAAAGTATTTCTGTATTAAAAGCTATAGAAGCAGCTAATAAAAATAATGTTTTTACTATTGGATTTACAAAGACAGGAGACAACACTCTTTCAAAAATAGCCCAATTAAGTATTCAAGTTCCCACAGAAGAAACTGGTATTATTCAGCAAAGCCATATTACTTTTGGACAATTATTATGTTATTTTCTTGAAGAAGAGCTTGATTAAATGGTGAATCACACAACTCTAGAAATTAATACAAAACTTAAAACGATCTAATGAATAAATCTATTTTAGTATCTGCTAGATCAGGTTCTAAGCGACTTCCACAAAAACCGTATTTAAAAATACGAGACAGAGAAATAATTACATATCTTTTTGAGAATATAAAAAAATCTAATATAGCTGAAGAAGTTTTTCTTGCAACAACTACAAAAAAAGAAGATGACTTGCTTTGTAGCTTAGCATTAGATTATAACTTGAAAGTATTCAGGGGTGATAGTGAGGACAAACTAAACAGATGGCTAAGTTGCTGCTTAGAAAATCAAATTGACTTTTTTGTAAATGTCGATGGAGATGACATATTTTTTGATTATGAACTTGCAGATTACGTATTAAAAAATATTGATGAATTTGATTTTATTGATGGAAGTGGCTTATATAACGATGTGTACGGTATTAGTGTCGATGCATTGAAAAAGGTTTGTAAAAATAAAAAAACAATAAAAACAGAGTTTGTAAAGCCCTTTTTTTTAAATGAGAATTCACTAAAAGTATCAAAGTTGACGAATGTTGATAAAAAATACAATAAAACAGATTTTCGTATGACCCTAGATTACGAAGAAGACTATATATTTTTTAAGAATATAATTGAAAGTCTTAATAACTATTCTTTTGACAACGTATTAAATTATTTGGAAAATAATCCAGGAATAAAAAAAATAAATTACTTCCTTGATGAAGAGTGGAAAATAAATCAACAAAAAGAAATAGGTAAAATAAACTTATGAAAAAATATGGAGGAAACGAACTAAATTATTTAAAACAAGTATTGAATAATAAAAAGCCAAATGCAGGTTCATGGAATAAAGAGCTTGAGAAAAAATTTTCAAAAGTTTTTAAAGGTAAGTATGCAATTGCAATGAATTCAGGAACTGCAACACTTCACTCGGCACTCGAAGCTTTAGGTGTAAGTGCCGGAGATGAGGTAATTAGTCCAGCTCTTACTGTAATTATGGACACAACTGCAACATTACATGCTAATGCAATTCCTGTTTATGCAGATGTTGATAGAGAAACGTACAATATTACTGCTGATGAAATAGAAAAAAAGATTACAAAAAAAACTAAAGCAATAATAGTAGTTAGTGTTTATGGACTACCTTGTGATATGGATGAAATAATGAAATTGTCTAAAAAATACAAAATTCCAATTATAGAAGATCATGCACAAACTGTTTTAGCAACAGTAAACAATAAGGCCGTAGGAGTTAGAGGTGATTTTGCAAGTTGGAGTTTTGAATCAAGCAAACACATTAGTTCAGGTGAGGGTGGTATGTTGCTTACTAATAATAGCTCTCTTGCACAAAAAGCACGAAAAATTAGTGGTCAAGGATATGCAAACTTAACAGCTGATGGTGGAGTTATTAAGTTCGGTAACGATTCGGATTTTCTTAGCCCAAAATTTAATAGGCATGATACTCTTGGATGGAATTACAGAATGAATGAATTCACTGCTGCTATAGCATTAGCCCAACTAGAAAATATTGAAGAAAAGGTAAAAAAAAGAGTTTATGTAGCAAATAAATTTCTAGAAGTTATCAATCAGTACGAAATCTTAAAACCTCAACATATTCCAAAAGGATTTAGTCATTCGTTTTTTACACTTACATGTACGATCGAGAAGAAAGGTATTAATTGGATTGATTTTAGAGATAAATTTAATTCATTTGGTGGTGATGGTTTTTATGCTGCATGGCAAAACCCATATAATGAAAAAATAATTAAAAATGGAAATTTTAGAAAAAGAAATGAGTATGTTTACAAAAATATCGATTATAAAAATACTTCAAATCCAGTAGCAGAAGCTCTTCAAAAGAAGATAATCCAATTTAAAACAAACTACCTCAAAGAAACAGAAATAAAAAAACAGCAGTCAGCGCTTTCAAAAACTCTTAATTATTTCAATTAAAAAGAAGTAAATTAATGATTATTTCCTAGAATAGTTAAATGGATTGCTTTGATAAAAACTTTGAAACAGGAAAATCTCATATTTATATAACTGCAGAAATTGGTATAAACCACAATGGTGATATTGAAATAGCAAAAGAGTTGATTAAAAACAGTAAGTCAGCAGGGGTAGATGCTGTAAAATTTCAAAAAAGAACAATTGATACTGTTTACTCAGAAGATGTTTTAAATCAATTTAGAGAATCTCCATGGGGCACAACACAAAGGGAACAGAAAGAAGGGTTAGAATTTTCATTTGAAGAATATTCTGAAATTGACAATTATTGTAAAGAACTTGATATAGATTGGTATGCTTCTGCTTGGGATTTAGAAAGTCAAGATTTTCTTAATCAATTTGATATGCCTGTAAATAAAGTAGCATCAGCAATGACAACAAATAAAGATTTTTTAAAAAAAGTTGCTCAAGATAATAAGCCCACATTTATCTCTACTGGGATGTGCACAGTTGAAGAAATTAAAACTGCTGTAGATATATTTAACCAAAACAACTGTAATTTTGTTTTAATGCATACCAATTCAGAATATCCATCTAGGGAAGAGAAGTTAAACTTAAAAATGATAAACACTTTAAAAAAAGAATTTAATTGTAATGTTGGGTATTCAGGACATGAATCGAGTGTTTCACCTTCTTTAGTCGCAGCAACATTAGGAGCTGTAAGTATCGAAAGGCACATTACTTTAGACCGGTCTATGTATGGTTCTGATCAAGCTGCTTCATTAGAGTATCCTGGAATGAAAAATTTAGTAGACACTGTCCGTAAATTGAACTTAATTATCGGAGATGGAAAAAAAGTGATTACAGATGTTGAACAAGAGGTTGCAAAAAAATTAAGATATTGGTTATGAAAACTTTTTGTTTTGACATTGACGGTACAATTTGCACCATTACAGATGGAAAATACGATGAAGCCGAACCTTATCCAACCAGAATTGAGCAATTAAACAAACTTCATCAAGAGGGAAATAAAGTTATTTTGTTTACTGCCAGGGGAACTTCTACTGGAATTGACTGGAAAAACACTACGACTAAACAACTTAATAAGTGGGGTGTAAAGTATGATGAATTACTATTTGGTAAACCAGAGGCTGACTTTTTTGTAGATGATAAAGCTACTGACTTGTTTAATTGGTTTGATTGATTTACTACCTGACTTATATAATAATTTAAATAAAAATGATTAATTGCGTAATAATTCATAAAGGATACCAACCTTATCTGAAATATAATTTAGAAATAAGTTCAAAAAATAATTACGTATACCTTATTGGAGACGATTCATTAGAGTTTCTTGGATCCAAATTTAAAAATGTAGAGTTTATAAATATACAAAATTTTGAAAATAGCAAAAACTTGATACATTTAAAAAAGCACTTCAAAAACTTTAATTCAAATTCATATGAATTTGAGTGGTTTTGTTTTGCAAGGGTATTCATGTTACATGATTTTCTTGAACAGAATGGACTTGATAATATTTTTCATATTGATAGCGACAATGTCCTTTTAACCAACATTAGCAATCTTGAATTTCACAAAAAAAATGCATATTTGATACCACCGAATCAGGAAGTCTATAGAATGTCTGGTTCAATACATTCGGGATTGATAGATAAATCATTTTGTGAAAAATTTATTAATTTATACAAAGATATATATGTTAATAAATCTAAATTTCATTTAATAGAAGATAAAATTAATTATCATACCAACCAAAATATTCCTGGTGGAATATGTGATATGACACTCTACTATCTTTTACAGAGTGAAAAAATAATCGATACTCAAAATTTATTTTTTCCAATAAAAGATAAATCTGGAAAAGAATTTATTTTTATGAATAATTTTAGTAATAGCGAAGGACCAAATGGAAAAAATAGTTTTCGACTTGAGAAAGATCAGATATCAATAATTAATAAAAATAAGATTTTTGATACTATCAGTAAGAAAAAATACAATCTATGCAATATTCATTTTCAAGGTGGTGCAAAAAAGAAACTCAACAGATTGTTAAAATTCAAACTTTCATATTGATTATTAATTAAATATTCCCTTAAGGATGGAGTCTATTCCTTTAATATTCAATTCAATACCTTCTATGTCATCTAAATCAGATCTGTGGTAATAGTAATTATGATTTAAAGCACTTGCCATTGCAAAAAAAGCATTACTTTTTTCTGTAAGCTTAGTTTTTATTTCAAGCACTACTGAACCCTCGTCCATAAACAACATATTTGTTAATCCAGCTCCATGAAGTCCACCAATAAAAGAAGCTTTTGAAAAAATATTAACTTCATCTTCAAAGCTTAAATCTTCAGAGTAAATAGTTTTTATTTGATACTTA
>CEOP01019154.1_pt1 | contig 15602 bp, 16 predicted proteins | sample 361301 | NCBI WGS metagenome assembly CEOP01 (sample SAMEA2619548, study PRJEB7988) | marine metagenome | biome: marine biome (ENVO:00000447); feature: deep chlorophyll maximum layer (ENVO:xxxxxxxx); material: "saline water (ENVO:00002010), including plankton (ENVO:xxxxxxxx)" | depth 55 m
CGTCATCATGGACACTGCGGCAACTGTTGCATTTGCGAACACATCATTCCAAGTAATGTCTGGTATCGAGAGTGGTATCTATCTCAGAGAAGGTAACACTGCTGTTGACTGGTATAACCAACAGACTCTTGGACTTACCAACCAGTCTATTCGTTGGAGTCAGATTGCTGCTAGACCTACAACTTCCGAATACGCTAAGGAAAGAAGTTCTAGAAATGACGAAGTGCATGTTGTCGTTGTTGATGACACAGGTAAAGTAACTGGTACTTCTGGTAACATTGTAGAGAAGTGGACTGGATTATCTAAGGCTACTGATGCTCAGATTTCTCCTTCTACTAACATCTTCTACAAAGATTACCTCGCACAGTTCTCTAACCAAATCTTTGCTGGTGTTGCTCAACCAGGCATTGGCATGAAGCATACAGCGCTGGGTGGATACACAGTAGATTCAACTGGTGTTTGGGGACAAGAAAGTCAAGGAGTTACCTTTAATGGTTCAGGTCCTCAGACATTCTCCCTTGCTAATGGAATGGATTACGGTGGTATTGACAGATATAATTGTACATTAGGTGAAGTTGTTAATTCCTATCAGGTTCTTGACAACCCTGCCGAATATTCAGTTAACTTCCTTATCCAAGGTCCTTCAAGTGGTGCATCCATTTACGAGGCACAAGCTAAGGCAAACAAATTGTTATCTATCGCATCTAGTAGAAAAGATTGTGTTGCATGTATCTCACCTTATAGAGACGGTGTTGTTGGTAAAACTGACACCGATAACCAAACTGCAAGTATCATTCAGTTCTACGATAGTTTAACTTCAACATCTTACGGTGTATTTGATTCTGGTTACAAGTATACATTTGACAGATTCAATAACACATTCAGATATATTCCTCTGAATGGTGACATCGCTGGATTGATGGCAAGAACTTCCATCAACTCATTCCCTTGGTTCTCACCCGCTGGTGCAACTAGAGGAACAATCAACAATGCAATTAAACTTGCATACAACCCATCTCAAGCACAGAGAGACGCTCTTTATCCTAAGAGAATTAACCCTGTTATCTTCTCTCCTGGCTCTGGTATTGTCTTATTCGGTGATAAGACTGCACAGAAAGAAGCATCTGCTTTTGACAGAATCAACGTTCGTCGTTTGTTCTTGACAATCGAAGGTGTTATCGAAAGAGCTGCAAGATCGCAGTTGTTCGAGTTCAATGATGATCTTACAAGAACTAACTTCTTGAATATTGTTGAACCATATCTTCGTGATGTAAAAGCTAAGAGAGGTGTTAGTGACTTCGTTGTAATTTGCGATGAAAGTAATAACACTCCCGATGTTATTGACTCAAATACCTTTAAGGCAGACATCTTCGTGAAGCCTGCACGTTCTATCAACTTCATTGGTCTAACCTTTGTTGCAACTAGAACTGGAATCAGCTTCGATGAAGTGGTCGGTTCCGCCTAATTAACTCAACCCTTTACTAAATACACACGAAGAGGTCTCTAAATCTCATGGCTAATAAAAATACTCCAAAGCTAGAATCCAGAACCATCGACGACTTTAAATCGAAGCTCGTCGGTGGCGGTGCTAGACCCAACCTGTTTGAGGTTGAACTAGTATTCCCATCTGCACTTAATGAAAACGCTACAGGCGAAAAGGGTAGATTCCTCGTCAAAGCAGCAAATCTCCCTGCATCTAACATCAACGTAATTGATGTTCCATTCAGAGGCAGAAATTTAAAGATTGCTGGAGACAGGACATTTGATGTTTGGACAATCACAATCATCAACGATACTGATTTTGCAATCAGAAATGCGTTTGAAAGATGGATGAACGCAATCAACAAACATGATAATGCAACTGGAGAAGTGACACCAGCCGATTATCAAACTGATATGTTTGTTAACCAAGTCGGTAGATCACCCCTTGGAAGTGTAGGAAAACTTGATCCTACTGATCAACCATTACCAATTCTCAGAAAATACAAATTCCACGGAACATTCCCAACTAATGTAAGTGCGATTGAACTTTCATACGATCAAACAGATTCTATCGAAGAGTTCACAGTGGACCTACAAGTCCAGTGGTGGGATGTATTTGACGGTGATGGAGCTAACGTCTTTGGTACAAAAGATGAATCAAGCCCAGGCCAAGGTGGCGCTCTACCTTTAGGGTCTTAAGAAAGACTTATAAATAACTGGGAACAGCCCAGTAGTGAGTTAATGGCTAAATTATTTGGATTTAAAATCCAGAAGGACGACGAACAAAATAAGAACGTTGTCTCTCCTGTACCCCAATCTAACGAGGATTCCTCGGACTATTATGTCTCGAGCGGATTCTATGGGCAGTACGTTGACATTGATGGTGTATTTAAGTCTGAGTTTGAGTTAATAAAAAGATATAGAGAGATGGCACTTCATCCAGAAGTGGACAGTGCCATTGAAGATATCATAAATGAAGCAATAGTTTCAGATCAGAATGATTCTCCTGTCGAAATCGATTTGGAGAATCTTCCAGCATCTGCGAAACTTAAAGAACTCATTAGAGATGAGTTTAAAACAATCAAAGAAGTCATGGACTTTGATACAAAGTGCCATGAGATTCTAAGAAACTGGTATATTGATGGTAGAATATATTACCATAAGGTAATTGATATCAAGTCTCCAGAAGAAGGTATTAAAGAAGTAAGATATATTGATCCACTTAAAATCAAGTTAGTAAGAAAATTAAAGTCTGATCCTACTTTGAATGGAGCAATCAGACAAGTTAATGCAAATAATCCATCTGATCTAGAAAGTCCAGAGATAGAAGAGTACTATCAATATGATCCTAGTGCGACTAATAGTAAAAATGCTCTAGGTGGTATAGGTCAAACTCCCTTCTCCACTAAACAGAGACCAATAAAGATTGCACCAGATGCTATCACATTCTGTCACTCAGGTTTAGTTGATAGAAACAAACAAACTATTCTTTCTTACTTACATAAGTCAATCAAAGCACTTAATCAACTTAGGATGATTGAGGATGCTCTTGTTATCTACAGGTTAAGTCGTGCTCCAGAACGTAGAATATTCTATATTGATGTAGGTAATTTACCAAAACAGAAAGCGGAACAATACCTTAAAGAGGTGATGAACCGTTACAGAAACAAACTTGTATATGACGCATCAACAGGAGAAATTAGAGATGACAGAAAACACATGTCCATGCTCGAAGACTTCTGGTTACCCAGAAGAGAAGGCGGACGAGGTACTGAGATCACTACGTTGCCAGGTGGACAAAATCTTGGCGAACTTAGCGACATCGAATACTTCCAAAAGAAACTATACCGTTCATTAGGAGTTCCCGAATCTCGTATCGCTGGATCTGGTGATGGGTTTAATCTTGGTAGATCTTCTGAGATCTTAAGAGATGAGATCAAGTTTACAAAGTTTGTTGGAAGAATGAGAAAGAGATTTTCTCAGTTATTCAATGATATGTTGAAGACTCAGTTGATTCTAAAAAACATTGTCACCCCAGAAGATTGGGAAACATTGGGAGATCATATTCAGTATGATTTTGTATATGACAATCATTTTGCAGAACTAAAAGAAACTGAACTAATCAACGAAAGACTCGGTGTGGTCGCCGCTATTGATCCTTATATTGGTAAATATTTCTCACTGGACTATGTTCGTAGACGTATTCTCAAGCAAAAGGATGAAGAGCTCATCGAGATTGACAAGCAAATGGAACAGGAAATCAAGGATGGCAAAATTGCCGATCCTATGGAAGTACAACAACTCCAACTTGGAGTTCATCCCGAACAGATGCCTGGCGGTGCTATGAATCCTGATCCCAATATGGGTCAAATGCCAGAAGATCCTGGCATAGATGGTAGTGCCACAGAAGCTCCAGAGATGCCCAAGGGCGGCGAAATATAAATAATACTAGTCTAATTCTATATTGACAATAAATGGATAATGATTTACTTGATATGATCGCTGCAGGCCAAGACGGATCTGCAACTGACATACATGACAAGATCAAGGATCTACTGTATGCCAAGGCAGCAGAGAACGTTGACATAGTGAAACCAGCAGTCACAGCTGACATGTTTGGTGGACCTAATCCTCATCTAAACACTGAGGAAGAACCAGAAGAAGAAGAAGAAGCTCCTGGCACACCTAGTTCTGTTGAGGATACAACAGAAGTTGAATCACCTGTCGCAGAGACAGAACCAGTTGATGATGCAGTAGAAGAGGAACAACCTGAGGCTTAACATGAAACTCATCACAGAAGAGATCGAAACCGCTAAGGTTCTTATCGAAGAAAAAGACGGTAAGAAGAATATGTTTATTGAGGGTATCTTTTTACAAGGAAACCTTAAGAACAGAAACGGTCGTTTTTATCCAGTAGAAACTCTTGACAAAGAGGTAAGCAGATACAACGAAGCGTTTGTTGGCAAAGGTCGTGCTCTTGGTGAGTTAGGTCACCCCGAAGGTCCTACTGTAAACTTAGACAGAGTATCCCACAAGATTGTAGACCTTCATAGAGAAGGAACCAATTTTGTTGGTAAAGCACAAATCCTCAATACACCAATGGGTAAGATTGCACAGTCACTATTAGATGACGGTGTTACTCTTGGGGTATCATCAAGAGGTATGGGAAGTCTTAAAGACACTAGCGAAGGCTATAAAGTTGTCGGTGAAGACTTCATGCTTGCCACTGCTGCTGATATAGTAGCAGATCCTTCTGCCCCTGACGCTTTCGTCAATGGCATCATGGAAGGAGTTGATTGGGTTTGGGAGGCAGGAATCCTAAAAGCAAAACAGTCACAGATTGCAGTCGTAGAAGAAAAGACTATGACTCACCCTGCGATTGCGGTTGCTGAGCCTGAAAGGGCAGTGGAGGAAGTCATTGAGAAGACTCAAAAAACTATAAATAAACTAGTAGATCAAGGTCAACTTGACGAGAAGAAGTTGGAAATCTTCCAAAACTTCTTATCAAATCTTTGATTTAATAAATAAACATAGATTATACGATATCTAAACACGTTTTACGACGGAGAGTTCAAAATGTCCCGTGGAGATTTACAAGAAATGGATGTAAAGACACAGCAATCTAATACCGCTGTAAATAGTGGAGCAAGCAAAGGTGATCCGATGCCCTCTACTCCCAATTACGTTCCTGATGGTCAAGGTTCCGTTGAAGATCTTGGTGGTCCTACGCCTGAGAACTCAAAGCCTGATGACAACAGCAACATGCTTAAAACGCCAACCGCGACTATTAAGCAAGTTAAAGACGTAATTACTAAAAACGCTGGTAAAGCTGATCCAATGCCAACTGCACCTAAGTATGCCGAAGAGGCAGAAGCCGACGAATCCCAAGAGGTTGTCGCAGAAGAGGAAGCACCTAAAGAGGACGAGAAGATCGATCTCAATAGTGCTATCGAGGAAGATGTTAACGCACTTCTTTCTGGAGAAGACCTTTCTGAGGAATTCAGAGAAAAGGCTAAGGTGATTTTCGAGGCATCTATCAATGCTAAGATCACAGATATCGAGAATCAGTTAAACGAAGAGTATGCGAAAGCACTCAACGAACAAGTTGAGGAAATCAAAGTCGAACTCACTGAGAGAACCGACTCATACCTCGAATATGTCGCCCAAGAATGGATGGAGGAAAATGCTATCGCTATCGAGAAAGGCATTAAATCCGAAATGACTGAATCCTTCATGGAAGGCATGAAAAAGCTTTTTGAAGAACATTATGTAACCTTACCTGAAGATAAATATGATGTACTAGAAAATATGGTAGACAAGCTTGATGAAATGGAGACGAAGCTCAACGAGCAGATAGAGAAGAATGTTGCACTCAACCAAAGACTTGGTAAGTCAACTGCCTCCACTATCCTAAATGATGTTGCAGAAGGTCTTGCAGTATCTCAAAAAGAGAAACTACAAACCCTCGCAGAAAGTGTTGAGTTTGAAAGTGAAGAATCCTATCGTGGAAAACTAGAGACCCTTAAGGAGTCATACTTCAAAGGTAATAAGTCTCAAGCAACTACCCCGTCCGCACCTCAAGAACTCAAAGAAGAAGCAGAACATGTAGAGCCAGCAACTGGATCTATGGCTGCATATCTTGATGCACTAGGACGAATGAAATAGGAATTCGTTAATTTTTAAGTAAACAACTCTTACAGACCGATGCAACAAAACATCAATTATCAACAACTCACTGAAAAGTGGGCCCCCCTTCTAGATCACGAAGGGTCAGATCCAATTAAAGATTCACACAGAAGGAACGTTACTGCGGTTCTTCTCGAAAACCAAGAGCAAATGCTCAGAGAAGAGAATGCTTTCCAGTCTTTGACAGAAGCATCTCCTACTAACTCCGCTGGAACAGGTGGATTTAGTGGTGGTTCAGCTGCAGGTGGTCCTGTTGCTGGTTTCGACCCTGTGTTGATTAGTCTTATCAGACGTGCAATGCCTAACTTGGTCGCATATGACCTTGCTGGTGTTCAACCAATGTCTGGTCCTACAGGACTTATCTTCGCAATGAGATCCAGATTCACTAACCAGACTGGAACTGAGGCATTATTCGATGAGCCAGATTCAGCATTCTCTGGACAGAACAGTGCTGAGAACCTAACTGGTGGTATGACAGATACCGCTGCTGGTTTCGGTACAACATCACAGAGTGGTTCAAACCCAGGCGTTCTTAACCCTGTTGGTTCTGCAACTACATCAGCATATGATGTTGGTCAAGGTATGCGAACAGGAGACTCCGAAGCTTTAGGTGACGGTGCTTCCAACCAGTTCCAAGAGATGGCATTCAGTATTGAGAAAGTTACTGTGACTGCGAAGTCCAGAGCACTCAAAGCTGAGTACAGTTTAGAATTGGCTCAAGACCTCAAGGCAATCCACGGATTGAACGCTGAGTCTGAGTTGGCAAACATTCTATCAACTGAGATCCTTGCAGAGATTAACAGAGAAGTTATTAGAACTATCTACAAATCCGCAGAACAAGGTGCTACAATCAACACTGCAACCGCTGGAACGTTCGACTTAGACACCGACAGTAATGGTCGTTGGTCAGTTGAGAAGTTCAAAGGACTTCTGTTCCAGATCGAAAGAGATGCGAACCAAATCGCACAAAGAACTCGTAGAGGGAAGGGTAACGTTGTCCTTTGTTCTGCTGACGTTGCTTCTGCCCTTACAATGGCGGGAATCCTTGATTACACCCCTGCACTTAACGCTAACTTAAACGTTGACGACACTGGCAACACATTTGCTGGTACACTTGCTGGTAAGTACAAAGTTTACATCGATCCTTTCGCTGCAAACAACGACGCTAATCAGTACTACGTTGTCGGTTACAAGGGTACTAACCCTTATGACGCTGGACTGTTCTACTGCCCTTACGTTCCATTACAGATGGTAAGAGCCGTGGGTCAGGACACCTTCCAACCAAAAATCGGGTTTAAGACTCGTTACGGTATCGTTGCAAACCCATTTGCAGAAGGTAACGTATCTAACCAAGGTCTTGGAAGACTTCTTGCTAACACAAACCGTTACTACAGACGTGTTAAGGTTGCTAACCTTATGTGATTTAGATATTACATATCTTACAGAGAGACCCGAAAGGGTCTCTTTTTTTGTGCCTATATAGTAAGCACTATATTGTGTGAAATCATGACACAACCAAACGGAAGTAAGTGGAAGTGGATTTCTATAGGCACGGTTGGTAGTCTCTTGGCAGTATCACATATCGGTATGATAGGTATGTTAAGTCAAAGAGGATCTAAACTACCAAATATAAATTTGCCTGTAGGAGACTACACCTCTTACAGAGCTGAAGTAGGAAAAGACGGATATCGCATTGACTATAAGGGTAATGACCCTACAGTTATGCGTGTGGAAAGAGATAAGAATGTAAAGGCTGGCTTTCTGGGACTGGGTAATAATAAAATCACAGTCGTGGAAGAGTACGCTATGGACGGCGCTCATCACCAAGGAGGACCTACATCCAACGCAAGGTCTTGGCAAGATGATACCAACGGAGGAAATCAGTCGGGAAAGCTCACTGCCCAACAAGTCGAGTGTATCGAGGCGGTCGGTGGAGGAAAACAGACAGGAAGAGTTGTTGGGACTAGTGTAGGCACTGCTCTTGCTCCTTCCGTTGTGGGTATTCCCTTTGTTGGGTGGCTTGCTGCTGGTTGGGTCGCAATGTTCGGTGGAAACCAAGGAGCGGAAATAGGTGGTAATATGGCAGAGGGACTCTCAGATGTCTGTGAAGACCCAGACTTTGCTGAATAAATAAAGGTAAACCCCCATGAGCATAGAATATACAGGAGATAACCTCTTTGATAGACAAATCTCAAATAGGAATTTTCTGTCTCCAGCTGGATTCAAATTCTCCTTACAGAAAGCTCCAAAGGTTGATTTCTTTTCCAAGTCAGTATCCTTACCAAACATAACTTTGGGTGCTTCAATCCAAAGCACATATCTCAGAGACATTCCTGTTCCTGGCGATAAGTTGCAGTATGGTGATTTGGATGTAGAATTCTTTATAGATGAAAACTTAGAGAACTATCTACAGATCGAAAGGTGGATGAGATCTCTTGGATTTCCTGAGTCTTTATCAGAGGCAATCAGTTTAGATCCTCAAGAGACAAATCTGTTGCAAGCTGCCAGATCAGACGGAACAATACTAGTTTACAACAGTAGTTTCCTTCCTATCGCTAAGGTTGATTTCAAAGATATGTTCCCAACTTCTTTGACACCAGTTCAATTTACAGCTGATGCAACTGATATAAATTATATTGTAGCGACTGCTACTTTCAAATATACTATTTTTAATGTGGAGAGTCTATTAGGAGATGAATCTTGAATTTATACAAAACTTATGGGATAAAGATTCCATAATTGATAATGAATTATTACACAATGAGTCAACAAAAATCCCCGCCTTACACGCAAAGTACTACAAAATTTACACCAACATCCTGACACTACAGAAGGCTCAGGAAACTCAGTATAAAATTTTAAAGAAGGAGAAGTGGCAATACTACACAGGTAAGTCATCGCCAGAAGTATATGTAGAAAAACCTTTTGACTATAAAGTTTTAAAAGCAGACTTAGACAAATATTTTGACGCAGATCCAGAACTTATTAGGTGTACTGCAAAGATAGAATACTATCAGATCATGTTAGATTATCTGGATAGTATTCTCAAGGTTATACAGAATCGAACGTATCAAATTAAAAATGCCATTGAGTGGCAGCGATTTACGAATGGATTATGAGTGATCTTATTATTGTCAAGAAGAATGAGGTACATCTCACGGTAGATGCACCACCCCATGTACAGCAAGAACTCTCAGATTATTTTACCTTTGATGTTCCAGGCGCCAAGTATATGCCTCAATATAGGAACAGACATTGGGACGGTAAGATCAGACTGTTCTCTACTGCAACAGGTGAGTTGTATGTGGGACTGTTAGATAAAGTTATTGCTTGGGCAAGAAAAGCAAATTATAGTGTAGAGTTTAAAAATAATGAAACCTACGGTACTCCTTTTGAAGAGAATGAGGAGATATCATTAGAAGGTGTGAAAGATTATATGTCTGCAATTTCTAGTTTCAAACCTAGAGATTATCAAATAGAGGGTGTATGTGATGCACTCAAATACAATAGAAGATTAATTATATCTCCAACTGGGTCAGGCAAATCCCTGATGATATATGCCGTTGCGAGATATCATGTAGGAAGAAAGAGAAGAATATTATTAGTCGTCCCCACTACCTCTCTCGTAGAACAGATGTATAAGGACTTTATAGATTATGGATGGGATGTCGAGAAATATTGTCATAAGGTCTATGCAGGTAGGAAAAAAACTACACAACAACGTGTAACTATATCAACATGGCAGTCTATCTACACTATGGATAAGACATTCTTTTCTCAGTTTGATGTGATTATAGGAGATGAAGCGCATCAATTCAAGTCCAAATCTTTAATTGGTATCATGTCTAAGATGAGAGATACTAAGTATAGGTATGGATTTACTGGAACTCTGAGTGGATCACAGACACACAAATGGGTATTGGAAGGATTGTTTGGTCCTTCTTACAAAGTAACTCAAACATCAGATCTGCAAAAGAAAGGTCAACTCGCCAAGTTGGATATCAGAATCGTATTGTTAAAACATCCAGCAATTCCCTTTGATGATTACAGGGAAGAGATGAATTATATCATAGAACATGAGAAGAGAAACTTATTCATTAGAAATCTTGCTTTAAGTTTGAAGGGTAACACCCTAGTCCTATTCAGTAGAGTAGAGGCTCATGGTGAACCACTATATAATTTAATCAACAACGATAACGATAGAAAAGTCTTTTATGTTCATGGGGGTGTGGATAGTGAAGAGAGGGAAGAGGTTAGATCTATCGTTGATAGAGAAGCAGACGCTATCATTGTTGCGTCTTATGGAACTTTTTCTACAGGAATTAACATTAAAAACTTACATAATGTCATTTTTGCATCACCTAGCAAATCTAGAATTAGAAATCTACAAAGTATTGGTAGGGTACTTAGAAAAGGAAAGAACAAAAACAAAGCAATGTTATATGATATCGCAGATGACATCACAGTCAATAACAAAAAGAACTACACATTGAATCATTTAATGGAACGTGTTAAAATATACAATGAGGAAAACTTTGATTATGAAATTAGAACGGTTTACTTAAAATGAAAGTCTTAGGGATATATGGATCTATCGGTTTTGATGGATCAGAAAGAGAATCTTATATACATGATGCTAGTGCAACTCTGTTTGTAGATGGAGAACACATATGTAGCATACAAGAAGAAAGACTGAGTGGTTTGAAGTATGATGGTAGATATCCAGAGAAATCTATAGACTATGTTCTAAATGATTTAAAGAAAGAAGAGATTGACGTAGTTTTATTTGTAGACATTGGTTTGCAAGAATGGGTAAAGGAACATATGTTCAAGGGTAAACCCCACAAATTTTTACAAGATCTCTTTCCAAATGCTGATATAGGATATATCTCTCATCATCAGGCACACGCTTATTCATCCATCTTTACTCAAGAAGCAAACGAAGGTGTTTGTATTGTGATTGATGGAGGAGGGTGCCACAACTGGACTAGTAACTCTTCTCTTGGATTAGAGAAATGCTCTTTAGTATATTTCAATAAGAGGAGGAGTATTTTTAGATATATTCCTTTTAATGGTGAGTGGGGACTACTACATCAAACTTGGTCGCATCACATCTTTTGTAAAAAGACTAAACAGAAAATAGATTACAATGATCCATTGTATCACTGTGCTGTGAGTGGTAAGATCATGGGTCTTGCTGCATATGGATCTGGTAAACACCTCACAAAACTGTATGAATTTGGAGAATACTTTCCACAAGTACAGTTTGATATGAGGAATCCAGAACCTTATCCATTGTCATCAGAAGACAAAGCTCAGTTATTGCAATACAATTTTGAGGAATCCCTGATAGAACTAATCGGAAGATTTAATGAAGATTACTTAGAGCCTGTTGTTTGTTTAACTGGCGGAGTGTTTCTTAACATCAATGCTAATACAAAGATAGTACAGAAGTTTAAAAATAGAAAATTTCATATCACACCTTTTGTGAGTGACTGTGGTTTGTCATACGGAGCAGCGGCGTTTGGTTCATCAATGTGGAACGAAGTTCAGGTTCCTGAAAATCTTGCCTTCTTAGGTAAACAATATTTTACACCAAAACAAATACAAGAAGATAATTTAAACCTTAAGAAAGTTGCACAGTACCTTGAAGATGGAAAAATTATCGCATGGTATCAAGGTAGATCTGAGTTTGGTCCTAGAGCATTGGGAAATAGATCTATTCTGATGTCGCCTAAATATAAAGAGAACAAAGATATATTAAACGAAAAGGTAAAGCATAGAGAAGAATGGAGACCCTTTGCTGGTGTCATACTTGAGGACTATCTCAAAGATTATTTTGAAGAAGGTATTGATAGTCCTTACATGTTGTATTCTCAGACAGTGAAAGAAGATAAGAGAGATAAGATTCCAGCGATAACACACGCAGATAACACTTGTAGGATTCAGACAGTTAGTGAAGGCATCTTATCTGAGTTACTAGAAGAGTATTATAAGATTAGTGGAGTCCCTGTATTGTTGAATACATCATTCAATGATAATGGTAAACCAATAGTAGAGACTCCAGAGGACGCTATTCATTCCTTTCTAAATATGAATATAGACTACTTAATTATAAACAACACTATTATCGGAAAAGACTAAATGGAAGAAGATTTCTACGCCTCAATCAAATTAGTATCGGGAGAGGAAATCTTTGGTGAAGTCATGCCGTCGGATGAGAATGGTCGCACGGTTTTAATTATTAGTGATCCTGTAGAAATCGAAACAATAAGCATGGACGGAAGACATGAAGGTCTCCGCATGATGCCATGGTTAAGAAGTATGCCTGTGGATAATATTATTGTTATTCCTATGGACAGAATAATTACTGTTGTTGAGGCACGCGAAGACTCAGAAGTAGTAAAATATTATCAGAAATTTATTTTCTCTAATCTCAATGGAGGATCTGGAGAGAAGATAAAGGTAACAAAAAAGATGGGATATGTAATTTCAGTCAAAGAGGCTAGAGAAAATCTTGAGAGGCTATATAAGAAAGATGAACCCTCTGAAGCTTCATAGCATTCCCTTGAACCCTTACAGAGTTATTGTACACACATTTACATGACTTGTCAAGTATCTCGTTTTGAGGTATAATAAAAGTAACACAAGAGGTAATATAGATGCCCGTAAAAGGTACTCGAAAACGGTCTGAACACTACGTTAATAACAAAGAGTTCCTGTATGCGATCGTTCAATATAAAGCAGATGTAAAAGCGGCGGAAGCAGCGGGTGATCCAAAACCACGAATCACCAATTACCTTGGGGAGTGTTTTGTAAAGATTGCAACACACCTTTCATATAAACCAAACTTTGTAAACTACATGTTCCGTGAGGACATGATATCTGATGGCATCGAGAACTGCGTTCAATACATACATAACTTCAATCCAGAGAAATCTACGAATCCTTTTGCATACTTCACTCAAATCATACATTACGCTTTCCTCAGACGTATACAGAAAGAGAAAAAGCAAATGGAGATCCGTGAAAAGATCATTGAGAAGTCGGGGTACGATGAGGTTATGCACGTTGACGACCCTTACGGTAATTCTAGTGACTACAATTCTATAAAAGAAGCAGTACAAACGAAGATGAATCAATGAAGCTAACACAAGAAATGATTGACAAGATCCAAGAGTTGATGAATCATACTAAGAAAGATGGATCTGAGAATTGGGTTGATGGTGAAGAGATTAAGATCAGTTTGGCAGGAACATTTGCTGCTGATAGATTTATAGTTATCGGTAATGAATCTAAAAAACCTTGGGTGCCTTCCGAACCTCATCCTAGATTTGATTATGAGAAAGGAGAGTTTAAGAAGTGAAGATTGCGATCATCACAGACACACACTTCGGTGGTAGACGAGGTAATAAGGTCTTTCATGACTTCTTTCAAAAATTCTATGACGATGTATTCTTTCCAGAGTTAGAGAAGAGAGGTATCAAGTATTGCATCCATATGGGAGATGCCTTTGACAATAGAAAAAATATAGATTACTGGTCTTTGGACTGGGCAAAACAACATGTATATGATAAGTTTAAAAATCTGGGCGTGAAAGTTTGGCAACTTGTAGGTAATCATGACGTTTACTATAAGAATACAAACAAGATCAATTCGATCGATGCACTTCTAGAACATTACGACAATATCATTCCCATCTCATCACCAGACACATATGATATAGATGGATTCAAAGCGATGATGTTGCCTTGGATATGTGATGATAACTATCAAGAGACTCTTGCAGCGATAGAAAGATCAGATGCGAAGATGGCATTTAGTCATTTGGAACTTAATGGGTTTGAATTGTACCCAGGCATGAAGCAGCAAGGTGGTATTGATAAGGGTATCATTGCTAAGTTTCCTACAGTATTCTCAGGACATTATCACACCAGAAGTAATGATGGTCAGGTATTTTACCTAGGCAATCCTTATCAAATATATTGGAATGACTGTGGAGATAAGAGAGGATTCAATATCTTGGATACAGAAACAGGAGAGATTGAGTTTGTAGAGAATCCATATACAATATATGAGAAGATATACTTCGATTCTACCCCTGCTGCAACATTCAAGGCACACTTATATAAGGATAAGATTGTAAAACTATTTGTCAGATCCAGAAAGAGTCAGTTAGAATATGACAAGTTCCTTGAAAAACTTCTGAAAGCTGGTATAATAGATCTGAAGGTAGTAGAAAATACCGAGATCAATGACAAGGAGGTAGATCTTGATGGTGAAAAAATTGAGGACACTCTCACTCTTTTAAATAAATACATCGAGGACTCTGACTTTGAATTAGAAAAAGAGAGAGTCAAAAAACTTCTCAAGGAAGTCTACTTAGAAGCTTGCGAAGCGGATTAATGTATATCTTATCACTTGTTGATCACGAAGGAGAAGGAGCTTATGCTGTCACAAATGATGACGGTCAGAAGGCTCTTTATCTTTTCCAGCAAGAAGATGATGCTACTAGATACGCAGGTCTTCTAGAAGCGAATGAATCCACTGTATTGACAGTTGTGGAAATAGATGATATGCTAGCTGTCGAAACCTGTAAAAAACACAAATACAAATACGTTATTATCACACCCGATGACATTGTGATTCCGCCAAAAGATTATGATAACATTCAAGACGATACGGTGGCGTAACTTTTTATCTACTGGTAACCAGTTTATAATTGTTAGTTTCCAAAAGTCTCCTACAAATTTGATAGTCGGTGCTAATGGTGCAGGGAAGTCCACGATATTGGACGCTCTGACTTTTGTTTTATACAACAAACCATTCAGAAAGATTAAGAAAGCACAGTTAGTCAACACTGTGAATGATAAGGAGTGCGAAGTTAATATTGAATTTGAGATTCAAGGTAAGATTTATACCATTGTTAGAGGTATGAAACCAACTTTGTTTGAAATTTACATTGATGGTAAGAAGCAAGATCAATTTGCCAATTCAAATGATCAACAACAACACCTAGAAGATAATATTTTACGACTAAACTATAAATCCTTTACTCAAACTACTATTTTAGGTGCTGCAACCTTTGTTCCCTTCATGCAGTTGAGTCAAACTCACCGTAGAGAGATCGTAGAGGACGTTCTGGACATTAAAATTTTCTCTGGAATGGCAAAAATTCTTCGTGAGAAGATGAGTAAAGCGAATACGGAGATTAGAGAACTCACAATCAAGAAAGAATTGATTGAAGAGAAGATTCAAATGCAAAATAGTTTCATCTCTGACCTAGACAAGACAGGCAAGAAGAAAATAACAGACATCAAAGGTAAAATTGATACACTTTTGGAGGATACCTCATCCTTAATGTATGAAAATGACCAGACATCTGCTAATATTAGAGAAAAATATGAACCAGAGTTAGAAACTCTTACATCTGC
>CEOP01090679.1_pt1 | contig 15590 bp, 13 predicted proteins | sample 361301 | NCBI WGS metagenome assembly CEOP01 (sample SAMEA2619548, study PRJEB7988) | marine metagenome | biome: marine biome (ENVO:00000447); feature: deep chlorophyll maximum layer (ENVO:xxxxxxxx); material: "saline water (ENVO:00002010), including plankton (ENVO:xxxxxxxx)" | depth 55 m
ACCTCATCAACAACTTGCCTAGATAGCTTTAATCTATTATCATACATAGTAATTAAAATACCTTCAATCTCTAGCTCTTTATTTAAATGCTTTTGTACTAATCTAATTGTATTTAATAATTGTGATAAACCTTCTAATGCATAGTACTCACATTGTATTGGTATAATAATAGAATCACAAGCTGTTAAAACATTTAAAGTAAGTAACCCAAGTGAAGGTGGGCTATCAATGATTATATACTTATATTTACCTAATACATTTTCCAGCCCTTCCTTTAAAAATTTTTCTCTTGCATACTGATTAACTAATTCTACTTCCGCTCCAACTAATTTTCCTGAAGCAGGTATAACATCTAAATATTTTAAATCAGTATTAATAATTGTTTTTTGAATATCCTTTTTCTTAATTAATAAGTCATAAATTGAATCTTTATATGTACCTGGCCGAACACCCACACCCGTTGTAGCATTGCCTTGAGGATCCATATCAATTAATAGGGTTGGAGCTTCAGATACTGCTAAATAGGATGCAATATTTACTGAACTTGTTGTTTTACCAACTCCCCCTTTTTGGTTAGATACAGCAATTATTTTTGTATTATAATAGTTTACCATTTTATACCGTAAATTTAATTATCTAGGGCTAATTTAATTTTTGATTTCATATTTAATAAGTGTAGCTTAGTATAATTATCATACACTTCTTCAATATTTTGATTTTCAATTGTACTATATACAGTTTGAATGGATTCTAAAGCTAAATTTTGAGCATCTATAGGATATTTTTTATTTTTAAATATATTAATCATTAAGTCAATATGATGATTTTGCAATTCTCTTCTAAAACTATTAACTGAATCTTGATTTTTTAATTCTATCCAAATTATATTATTCATACTATCAAACATTTCAAACAATGTAAATATTTCCTGATCTGAATTAAATCTAAGCTCATTATTATGTATTCTTGATATAACATCTAACCTATAAATATTATTAAGCGTTCTAGTTTGTAAATTTTTAATAGTTTTATGTATTGGGTAATCTAATTGATCCATGTACCATAGTGTACCTTCAAAATCATCTAGTCTAGTTGGCGCCAATTTATTTAAAAGTTCAGGTGGAAACATAAAAAAATCAGAAGATAAAATATACTTGTCTAAAAAGTTAATCGCTCTTCTTTGATCTTTTGCATCAACCACAATGAATGGATCCTTATCAATATCACCTATGTGATGACGACTATAATATATTCCTCCAATAAATTTATAAATATGTCTTGATGCTCTAAAATATTCATACAAACCTTGTTGAAATTTATTTTTAACATAATTATAACTTTTTCCATCTACCATTGAATCTTCTAATAAAATTTCCCAATATTCATTAATCATATTTAAATATATTTCATAGTATTCAATTGGGTCAGAACTCATATCATACCTTGATATTAATGGATCACATTCATCAGCATCTTCATCAGTTCCGTACGCTAAAACAGGATTGTCAATAGACTTTGATATAATATCTTTTAAACATTCTTCTTCATTTCTGTATTTATCACATGTCGAATATGCATATTCAATAGCCCAATCGTCATAAGGACCTGGATCGGTTAAAAAGAAATTATTGCCTTTATCGAGAATATTTGCTGGGGTATAATCCATAACTGATGCTGTAATATTATATTTTGAAACTAAATCAGAGTCAGATAATTCTGATGCTGAAAGCATCGAACTAGCTTTAAAATTATGTCTTAATCCAAGAGTATGACCTACTTCATGCAATATCAAATCAACTATACCTTCATAAACAAATTTATCAAGCTCTTTTTGAGTTCCTTTAATAATATCTTTTGCTGTCATATAGTCCCATAAAAAAGACATTTGATTTTGTTTCTCAAATGAATAATTACAGTTATGTGAATGATTAAGGGAATCATAAATTGCAACAGGATTTGGATTTAAAATAGGATTTACCTGGGAAGTATATTCATTATAATAGTGTCGTACCCAATCTGAACTAACCCTTACATCTGCATCATAAATTTCACCTGTTAAGGGGTTAGCTCTACTTGGACCAACTGCTATACCTACACCAGGCTGAATCATCCACCTTACTGTATTATACCTTACATCTGCTGGGTCCCATTCAGCATCATCAGGCATTTGCTTGGCTACGATAGCATTTTTAAACCCAATTTTTTCAAAAGATTTGTTCCAGGCTAAAATTCCATCACGAAAAGCTTTTCTAAATTTGTGAGGAACAGTATTTTCAATCCAAAACACAATTGGTTCTTTTGGTTCAGAAAATTTAGCTTTTGGATTTTTCTTTTCTAAATTCCACCTAGTTATATATCTAACATAAGGAGATTCAGATAGCATATTTGAATAATCTTGATAAATTATATCAAAATGTCCAACCCTATCATCTAATAAACGAGGTTTATAATTATTTGTAGGTAATTCAGAAATACTTAAATGATATTTATGTAACATGCTTGATGAGTTTGGTAAAGTAAAAACATAATCTGATTTTTTTCCTTTATAGTGAAATACCATATCTAATTCAGAATTGAATTCAAAAGAATTAATTTTTTCAAAATAACTATTTTTTTTATCTAAAATATATTTACCTCTATTTGATACTTTAGGAAAATCAAAAATAAATAATTGAGAGGCATCAATTAAAATTAAACTATCTGAACTTGATATTGCTTGAATTTTTGCTGTCGAAAAGATTGATTCAGTAATATTATTTGCTATAGCTTTGAAAATTACAGAGTCTTTATCTGCTCTAAACTTAACATTTTCAGCAATCATTTGAATATTGCTTCCAACTTTTCTAAATGAAAATGGAAATTCATACATCATAGCACTACCATGATATCTGTAAGCATCCCCTGTATTTCTTGTAAGATTAAGTAAAAATGTTTTATCAAGTTGATTTCTATTAATTACGATGTAGCATTTAACTTTATCTTTATCCCAATAATAATCGAATAATCCAGATTTTAATATTGAAGATTGTATTAAATTTTCATAAGAATTTTTATTTTTTTTAGGTTCAACTTTTGGCTTTTCAGAATCTTTTTTATTCTTCAAAAAATCATAATCAAAACTATCGTATTGACTAAATGAAATAGCAACGGTAAATAAAAAATAAATAATTTTAAAATTATTTTTGAATAATTTCATTTCTTCCAGGACCTATTGATATAATTGAAATTTTTGTACCTACAAAACTTTCAATAAATTTTATATATTCTTTGCATTCAAAAGGTAACATATTAAAATCTTTTATACCATTTAAATTAGTATTCCAACCTTTGAATTTTTTATAAATTGGTTTTACATTGTCTAAATCTAATAATTCAGAATAATTGTTTAATTCTTGTCCTTTATATTCATATCCAACGCAAATATATATTTCTTCAAATGAATCTAATATATCTAACTTGGTTAAAGCAATATCAGTTAGACCATTAATCATACAACTATATTTTGCAGCTATTCCATCAAACCAACCACATCTTCTTGGACGTCCAGTTGTTGCTCCAAATTCACTTCCAATATCTTGAAGTTTTTTTCCATTTGAATCATTTAATTCTGTAGGAAAAGGTCCACTACCAACTCTAGTAGCATATGCTTTGAAAATACCAATAATATTTTCTAATTTTGTTAGTGGAATGCCTAAACCAGTTGAAATTCCTCCCGAAAAAGGGCTTGATGAAGTTACAAATGGATATGTACCATGATCTATATCTAATAATGTTCCTTGAGCACCTTCTATTAAAATATTATTTTTTGAAAATAGTAAGTTAAAAGTATCATCTATATAATTTTTAATTTGTATACAAGATTTGAAAAAAAGTTCTATTTCAGATTCAATTTCTTTATATTCGTTATCATTTATTTGAGATGTCATAGTACAATCATTCAACCTATCCACAAATATACTTTTTAATTTTTCTTGATTCTTTATATCTATCGCCCTAATACCAACCCTATTATATTTATCAACATAACAAGGGCCTATACCCTTACATGTTGTACCAATGAAATTATTTGTTTTTTCTTCATTTTTACGATCTAAAAATTTATGTAAAGGAGTTACAATGTGTGCATGTGGTGAAATTAGTATTTTTTGAGTTGAAATATTTTTATTTTTTAACATATTAATTTCATCGACTAACTCTATTGGATCAATAACCATTCCATTACCCATTACACAAAAACAATCTTCTCTTAATATACCAGATGGTATCTGATGTAATACAATTTTTTCATCATCTTTATATACAGTATGACCCGCATTCGCGCCACCTTGATAACGAGCAACAATTTCAGCATCTTGACTTAATAAATCTACAATTTTGCCTTTACCTTCATCCCCCCATTGTCCACCAATTACTGCTTTTATTGCCATTATAAATCTCCTTCACTTTCTTCAATATAATATTTATCTCTTAAAAACATCATTACTGGTGTTGCTACAAATATAGAAGAATATGTACCTGATAAAATTCCTACTATTAAAGCAAATGATAAACCTCTCAAACTACCACCACCAAAAATAAATAATGAAATTACTACAAATAATGTAGTAAGAGATGTTATAATTGTTCTATTAAATGTTTCACTTAATGATAAATTTATAATCTCATTTAATTTCATATTTGAATATTCATAAATATTTTCTCTCATCCGATCAAAAATTACAATTGTATCATTTAACGAATATCCAATAATTATTAGAAAAGCAGCAATTATATTAGTATTGAACTCGTAAGAAAATAATACTAGCATAGTCATAACAATTAAAATATCATGAATAAGTGCAACTATAGAACCAATAGCTGAATACCAATCAAATCTAATAATAATGTATAAACCTATTAAAAATACAGCTATTAATAAAGCTTTCATTGCATCATATTTAAGGTCGCTTGATATTGTAGAACCAATTTTGTTATAACTAAGAACATTTAAATTTTGATTTACAAATTCTTGATTTACGTCCGAGTCAAAGAGTGCTCTTACTTTATTTAATCCGTATGACTTAATACTTGAACACTTAATATTATTGATATCTAAAAATTCTTCAACACTTTCCTTATCAATAAAATTATTATCTAATTTTATAATTAATTCAGTTCCACCTTTAAAATCAATACCTAGCTCTGGACCTTTGAAAAATAACAAAAACAACCCTAGTGTTATAAAAATTATTGAAATGTAATTAGCAATTCTAAATTTTGAAACAAAATCAATTTTAGTATTTTTTATAAATTTTATCATATACTCAATTTTTTTATTTTTTTATTTTTTAAAAAAGTTAAAACTAATGTTTTAGTAACAAATATCGCAGTAAACATTGAGCAAATAATACCAAGAGATAGAGTTACAGCAAATCCCTTAATTGGCCCTGAACCAAATAAATATAAACTTCCAGCTGATATAAGTGTAGTAAGATTAGAATCTAAAATAGTTTTAAATGCTCTGCGATAACTATAATCAATAATATCCATAATATTTTTATGTCTGGACATTTCTTCTCTAATTCTTTCAAATATTATAACATTAGCATCAATAGCCATACCAACAGTTAATATTATTCCTGCTATACCTGGCAAAGATAGTGTTGCATTTATCCATGGGTTTGATAAAAATGCAATAATAAACAATAAATTTAATATCATTGCAAAATTAGCAAGCAACCCAAAACCTTTGTAATAAAATACCATAAATACCAATATTAGTGATAGAGCTATGATTATTGATTTAAATCCACTGTTGATTGAGTCAGCACCTAATGAAGCATCTACTTGTAATTTTGAAGCAATATATATTTTAGAAGGTAATTCTCCTGCTATTAGAATTGCCTCCATATCCTTTGCTTCAGTTTTAGAAAAATTACCTGTGATTTGAGCTCTCCCACCAGCAATTTTTTGATTAATTCTTGGTGCCATTTTAACTTCTTCATCTAAAATAATTGCCAAGAATTTACCTTTATTATCATCAGTTATCTCTTCAAAATCTCTTGGATTTACAAATTCTAAAGAAATATACCATTGACCGCTATTCATATCTTCAATTGGAAATTGTTGAGCTCTTGGATTTTTAATTTCATTGCCTGATAATTCAACATATTTATTAAGGTAAAATAATTGACTAAAACCATTTAATTCATGATTATTTTTTCCCCAAAGAAATTGCGAATCTATAAGTAAACTCTTATTGTTATTTAATATATTTTCGACTTTTTCTTTATTTTCATTTTTAACAAATACATACGGTATAATTCTATCAACAATATCTGAATCATACTTAGTAATACTAACCCCATCAAATAAAAATAAATATTCAGTAATTCCATTTAATTTACTATCATTATTTAAAATTTTAGCCCATGCTTTACTATTATCTTTAACAACAACAAATTCTAATTTACCCGTATTTTTAATTAACGCCTCTGCTCTGCTAGTATCTTGAATACCTGCAATTTCAATAACAATTTGATTGTTTCCTTTTGTTTGAATAATTGGTTCAGTTACACCCATTGCATCAACTCTGTTTCTAATAATTTCTGTAGATGATAGCAACTTAGCAGATAACTTTTCTTTAAAAATAGATTTAAGTACCTGTAACTCATCTTCAACTTCAGTACTTTCTGGAATAAAATCAGAATAATAATTAATTAAACTTTCATTATCATACTTTTCAAATAAAATATCAATAAATGTTAAGCTTGTAGATATTTTTGAAATATTTTTTAAATTATTTTCGAATTTTTCTAAATCTGAAAAATCATTTTTATATTCATCATTAATAAGGTTTAAAAACAAATCAACCAAATCTAGTTCAAGCACCATATGAATACCACCCTGAAGATCAAGCCCAAGAGTTAAGCTTCTATCTTTTAATTCCTCGACAGAGCTTAAATTTTCAAAATTATCTTTACCAAAATAATTTGAATAGTAATCATAGGTTGGCATAATTCCAAAAATTGAAAGAATTGTTAAACCCAAAAATATAATCCATCTAAAATATAACATTTAATCGCTTTTCTTTATTATTAAGTCCATAAATAAGTCAACAGCAAATAGCGCAGATTTATTTAAAAAGAATATTATGAATTTAAGTATGAAAAATATATTTTATTATAGATAATTAATACAAAATAGAGATAATGGTTCGTAGAAATGAAAAATAATAATAAAACCTTAATAATATTAGGGCCGACTGCAACAGGTAAAACTAAGTTAGCAGTTCAAATTGCAAATCAATATAATTCAGAAATTATTTCTGCTGATTCTCGTCAAGTATATAAATATTTAGATATTGGTACAGGTAAAGACTTAGAGGAATATCAAATTGGTAATAAAAAAATTAACTACCATTTGATTGATATTATTAATCCTAATGAAAACTATAGTGTTTACAACTTCCAAAGGGATTGTGTGAAGGCACGTAAAAAAATTTTATTAAAAAATAAAAATTGTATTATTTGTGGTGGAACTGGACTTTATATTGAATCTCTTCTTCTGAATTATGATTTATCTTCAAGTCCACCGCCCAATAAAATATTAAGAAAAGAATTATATGATAAAGATATAGAGGAGTTAAAAAAGTATCTTAGCAAGATTAATAATAATATAATTAAAAATCCAATTATCGATACAAAAAATAGAATTATCAGAAACATTGAAATTTGTTTAAGTAAAAAAATTGTTCCAAAACCTATTGAATCTTTACCAATTAAAAATTATCGCGTAATAGGCATAAATCCTGGTAGACAAAATATTAGATACAATATAACCAAAAGACTTCAAAGTAGAATTGATGACGGAATGATTAACGAAGTTATACAATTACTAAATGATGGTGTGACTCACGATAGATTAAATTATTTTGGTTTAGAATATAGACTCATTAGCCAATATATAAATGAATCATTATCTAAAAATGAATTGTTTGATAAGCTTAATATTGCGATTCATCAATTTGCTAAAAAGCAAATGACATTTTTTAGGAGAATGGAAAAAAGAAATATAAAAATCAATTGGATAAAAGATAATATCAATGAAATTAAAGATATAATATAAATATTCATTATATTATAACATATTAAAGCTCTTAGAAAATGGAAAATTTAAAAGAAGAAAAATTGTTAAAGATTGCCTCAAGTAAAAAAATCCAATATATGGATGGATTAAGACTTAATAGAGCAATTACTTCAGGAATAAGATATCTTGTATCAAGACAGGACTATCTAAATAAAATTAATGTATTCCCGGTACCTGATGGAGATACAGGTACAAATATGGCTTTTACTATGACATCTGTTTTAGAAGCTTCTATTGAGCAAATTGAACCTAGAGTAGATTTATTTACAAAAATAATTTCTGACGCTGCTATAGATGGAGCTAGAGGAAATTCTGGAGTATTAATTGCACAATTTTTTGTTGGTTTTTCAGAAGGTTGTGAAAAACGAGAAAAATTAGATTGTCATACTCTAGTAAAAGCTTTCAAAAATGGTTCAATCTCTGCAAGAGAAGCAATGGAAGACCCAAAGGAAGGGACTATACTTACTGTTTTTCAAGACCTATCAGATAAAATAGAACAGGCTGTAAATGAAGGTACTCAAGATATTTATGAAATTATGAAAATTGGTTACAGCGCTGCACTTAAATCTCTAGCAGAAACACCTGATAAATTAAAAATATTAAAAAAAGCTGGCGTTGTAGATGCTGGAGCACAAGGCTTCGTTGATTTTTTAACTGGTGTTATGAATTTTATGAAAGATGGCTCATTAAAAGATGTTGATATTAGTAGCATTGCTGTTAAAGATACAGAAAGTCATTCAGAAGGACATCACTATGATGAGGATATTGATATAAATTATCGTTATTGTACAGAATGTAGAATAAAAGGATCGAGTATTGATAAAAAAGATTTAAGAGGTAAACTTAAAAATATTGGAGACAGCTTAATTGTTGCAGGTTCATCTAATAGAATTCATGTTCATATTCATTCGAATAAACCAGCCCAAGTTTTCTCAATGTGTGAGAGATATGGTGATGTTGACGAACAAAAAGCAGACGATATGTTTCATCAGCAACAATTATTAAATACTAAAAATATTGAAAAAAGATCTGTAGCTATTGTTACTGATTCAGCATCTGATTTTGAAGATGAAAATCTTAATATTTATGTTGTTCCAATGAGATACAATTTTGGAAGTAAGGGTTATATTGACAAAGTTTCTCAAACATCTTCTGAATTTTATAATGAATTAACTAATGGAGATTACCACCCTCAAACATCTCAACCTTCTGTAGGTGACTTTAAAAAACAATATCAATTTTTATCTTCACACTATGAAACAATAATTTCCTTACATATTCCAAAAAAATTGAGTGGAACGTTTCAATCTGCCAAGAATGCTTCCAAACAAGCGCCTGATGCAAAAATAACTGTAATTGATACAAATAATGCATCTGTAGGAAATGGCTTGATTGTAAAGTACGCTGCTAAATTAGTTAAAGCAGGTAAAAGTCATGAAGAAGTTTTAAAAGGTATAAATGAAGCAATAAAAAACACACAAATTTATGTTGTTTTAGATAACTTAGATTCTGCTGTAAAGGGTGGAAGGCTTAACCCTTCTGTTAAAATTGTAAGTGATTTTTTAAATCTAAAACCAATAATGTCTATTAAAAAAGATGGGTCCTTAGGTCCAATAGGTGCAATGTGGGGTAAAAAAAATGTAGTTAATAAAATTTCAAAATTTATACTAAAAAAATTAGATGACAGTAAAAAGTATGATATTGCTATAGCCCATAGTGTGTGTGAAGAAAATGCTGAATTACTTAGAAAATTATTATATGATAAATCTAAAAATATTAAATCAATCAGTATTTTAGAACTAGGTTGTGCATTAGGTTCTCATACTGGTGCGGCTACCTTAGCTGTAGGTATCCAAGAACATCTTACAATATAATGACCCTATCTACACTCCTTATAATTCTGATTTCATATCTAGTTGGTTCCATATCTGGTGGTGTTATCATCGGAAAAATAAGAAATGTAGACATTAGACAAAAAGGTAGTAAAGCTGCTGGCGCTACAAATGCATTTAGAACTATGGGAGCATTATTTGCCATATCAGTTTTAGTTATTGATGTTTATAAAGGTTATTTTTCTGTTTATTATATACCATTACTATTTTTAGATGAAAGTACTAACATAGTTAAAGCTTTAGCAGGCTTTTCTGCTATTTTAGGACATGTTTTTCCTTTATTTTTTAAATTTAAAGGAGGCAAAGGGGTTGGTACTGCCTTAGGTACATTACTTGCATTTCCACAATTTTATTTTACAGCTGGCATTGGTTTTTTAACTTGGTTAATAAATCTTTTCATAACAGGATTTGTAAGTTTAGGATCTATTTTAGCAGGCATCATGGTATCTGTAGTATTTATTTTTGAAAATGATTTTATTTTAAATGAACTGTCTATATATATAATTTTCATATCTATATTTTTTATTTTAACTCATAGAGAAAATATTAAAAGACTTTTTAATGGGAGTGAAAATCAATTTAAAAAAATCATGCTTATAAATCTATTTAAAAAAAATGACTAAATCGTTAGACCATCTAGATCATATTGCAATTCAAGTCAAAGATATTCAAAAAGCATTAAAATGGTATTTAGATAATTTTAAATGCGAAGAATTATATTCAGATGACACATGGGCCTTTATAAAATTTGAAAATATAAAATTAGCACTTGTGACAAAATCAGAACATCCTCCCCATTTTGCAATTATTGACAAATCAATAAAGTTAACTCAAAAATCAGTTATTAAGCATCGAGATAATTCTATTTCTAAGTATATTAAGGATTTAGATGGAAATTATTTAGAATTAATTAAATATAATAATTAGTTTTCTAAATGTGTAAATCTTTGTCCATAAGGATTAAAACCAAATGTAATACTAATAGGTGGTGGGCCTGTAATGAAAAATTTAAACCCAAATCCATAACCAACCAATATATCATTTAATGAAAGCTTATTAATCTCTCTGCTTCCAATACCAGAATTGACAAATAATAAACCATCAACACCAAATTCAATTTTACCATAATCTTTCTTTTTTATAATAGTGCTCTGAATTTCTACGAAATTATAAACAATATTTGATACTTCAATATTATTTTTGTTAAAGTTATTAGGATACTCATCTGGAAAAGAAGAATATCCACGAACAAAATCTTCACCACCTAAATATTTATATTCATGAATAGGTAATTGAGAAAATTTAGGAAATTTAAATAACCCAAAAAATCCATATGATAATACAGGCTCATGCAAATATTTGAAATTTAAAGCAGAAAATTTTTCGTAAGATAAACTAAACTGGCTAATATCAGAATTATCTTTAATTAAGCTTATTGAATACCTAGTATTTATTCCAAAAAGAATACCATTCAATGGATCATTATATACATCTCTAGTATCATATTGGTAATCAAATTCAAAACTAATATATCTATAAATATCTTTTTCATTTGTTGGAAGTGATTCAGACAATGTATGTTTCTTGTTTTTGAAATAACTTAATCCAAATCCAAACTTATTATTTAATCCTTTGTAAAAACCACTTTCAACCAGAAAATAAGTTTCATTGTATCGATAATCATAAAAAGGATTATCAAAAAATCCATTATACAATATAGATTCAAATGATACATGGTCTCCATATATCCAAGGATTATTTAAAGAAATTGCAAACCATTTTTGACCAACAAATGCACCACCAAAGTACAATTGCTTATTTAATCCTAAAAAGTTTATATGCTCTAAACCTAATCCGTACGACCACTTTTTAGTAATTTCGCTATAATCTATTACTAAGTCTGGCAATATCGAAAAAGATTCCGTTACATTTATTTCATACGTATTATTAACAAATTCTATATCAACAGATGAAAAAATTCCTAGATTATAAAGTCTATTAATATCTTCGTTTAATAAAATAGAATCTAGAGGCTCTTTTTTAGGGTGTAAAACTTCTCTTATAATTACGTGTTCTTTTGTTTTTTTATTTCCTTTGACCGTAATATTTTCAACTAAATTAGTGTTTGAAAATAATAGTATTGGTAATATTGATATAATTAATATAATCTTCATAATTGACATAAAAAAAAAGCCTTCATCAATAAATGAAGGCTTTTTTAATAAGTGTAAAGCTTAAGTTATACTTACTTTCTGCCTCTAGCCATTTTAGCTCTTGAAACATCACCATCTTTATCAATGAAATATAACCAACCAGATTCTCTAGTAACACCACACTGAGAAACAACTTCAGCACCACCGCCTTTGTTAGCTCCTCTAGCCATTTTTGTTCTAGCTACATTTCCACCTTTATCTAAATAATATAAGTATCCTGATTCTTTTGATACACCTGTAGTTTTAACTTTTTCTGCCATCTTTAATAGCCTCCTTAAGTGAAATTATTATTGTTTAAAGTAAATTTACTAATCTAAAATACCATTTTCTCGTCTAAAAAACAAGTACTTTTTACCTTTTTTTTCTGTTTTTTTCATAATTTTTCATGACTACCTCAAATTCTGTAAAATTTTGACAATTAAAAAAATTAGAGGAAATAATATTATTACCTATGGAATCTATGGTTGTATACCCATAATCATGACCAGGGTATATCATAGTTTCAGAAGGTAATTTCAATAAAATATTATAGATACTATCATATAAATCTTCAATGCTACTCTTCGAACCTAAAACTCTTCCAGTTCGACCAATAAACATAGTATCTCCTGTAAAAATCCGTTTATTTTTTTCATCCCAAAAAGATATACTATCATAGTAATGACCAGGAGTTTCAAAGCAAGTAACAATATACATACCTATATTAATAATTTGATTGTTACTAATTGGAATAAAATTTATTTTTTGGTGACTTTTACTTGATATGTATACTTTGATAAGATTAAAATAATCAATAAAGTCATTTAAATATTTTATATGATCGTGATGAGTATGTGTAATCAGAATTTTATCTAATATTAAATTTTCTTTATTTATAAATTCTATGACTGGATTTATTTCTACTGAAGGATCAATTATTGCTGCATGATTAGATTCTTCGCACCAAAGTAAATAACATATATTTTTATCGTAGCCACCAATGAAATATTTAACTTTCATTGTATTTAAAATATCCTTTAAAAAATTTAAACATTTTATAAAACTCTTTTACTTTAAAAATTATACCTTTATCAGTAGATATTTCCTTGTGCTCATACATATAAGATACAAACAAAGAAGATGCCTCTATGGACCTATGCAACTCTATAGATTCAGTAAATGGAACCATAGAATCATTAGATCCATGCATAATAAATACTTTATTTTTAATTTTGTTTGCCCAATACTTTGGTGACATTGATTTTATAAATTCTTTTTCTTTATTTATTGCACGAGATATTTCATTTTCAATTTCATCATTAATCTTTGAATCAAAAATATTTTGAATAAAATTTGCTGGTATATCTGGAAGCTTAGAAATGCTTTCTTGTACTTCATCTAATCTATCCTGAATTCTTAAATTTACGATTTGTTGTATTTCTGATTTATAACTTTCAATTTCTTTAAAATGTAATTTATCTAGAAAATTATGTAAAAGAACAGTTAAACCCCAACTATGAGGGTTAATTTTATATGAAGAGCCTTTTAGATATATCTCTCCATTACATAAAAATTTAAGAGTAGACTGTATATCACAATAAGTTCCAAAGGTCATTATTGATTTAGGTGGAGAACTAGATATCTTTGAATCCAATGAAGCTTTTAAAAGTAAACCTCCACCAAAACTTAAAGCCATTGTAGATACATTTGCTTTTATAACATCTTGTCTATTAATAATTTCAAAATAGGCATGCGCAAACCATTCATGACATTCATGATTTAACTTAAGGTCTTTTAATGGAGGAATTCTAGGCACTATAACTACATATCCAAGTTTACATATTATAGAAGCTAAAAAAAGTAATCCCGTGTGTTTTTCTGCATCAGGAGATGCTCCTGGAAAAATTATAATAAAATTTTTATCTTTTTTATTAAATCTAGATAAAATTCTTAGTTGAGTTTTACAGTTATCTAACCCATTATAAAACTCATCTTTAATTTCAACTCTTGGATATTTATCAGGAGAGTATCGTGCTAGAAAATAAATAAATTTTAAAGATTTTATAACATTATTCACTTTAAAAATAAACTATTTCAAAGCATCAGGTCTAATGCCAAATATATTACTATTAGGATAGTTTTGTGTTGATAACCAAAAAATGGATTTACTACCTATAGCATCTGGTAATACATCAAATGTTTTCCAAAGCTCATAAAATTCAGGATCATTTTGATAAGCTAATGCATAAGTTGCAGCAGCCGTAGAGTCTGCAACACCTTCAACTATTTTAGCATTTTTATTTGCAGTAGAAATTATTAGATCTACTTCCCTATCTATAATACCTAGTATTTCTGAACGTTTTGCTTTTCCCTGTCCTTCAAATTTTGCAGCCTCTGCTTCTTGCTCACTCGCCATTCGATCAAATACTTGAGGCATAATCTTATCATTAAATGTTAATCTTTTTATTTCTATACCTAGCACTTCTATTCCAATGTCTAAAGATTGAAATTCTGCAGTAATTGCTTCTAGTGCTTCTTTCATTATTTGATCACTATTTATTACGATATCATCAATATATTGAGGAGCTATTTTATCTCTAATTTTTCCATCAAGTATTCCATCTAATCTTGATTGAGCTTGCTTTTCATTATTAACACTAATATAAAATTTTAATGGATCAGATATTTTCCATCTAGCAAAAGTATCTATAAAAATATTTGTTGTCTCTTGTTTTTCTTTTTGAATTTTACTTGCTGTAGCTCTTTTATCTAGCATACCTTTTGTTGGTATTTCAGTCGCGTCACCATCCCATTCTAAAATTCTTTTATCAAACTTAATGACATTTTGTAAAAAAGGGAGTTTAAAAGCTATACCAGCATCTATTTTAGAACTTATAGGCCTACCAAACTGTAAAACTATGGCCTGCTGAAATTCGTTTACAATATAAAATGAATTCATTGTTATAATAAATATAAAAGGTAGAATGAATATTTTAAAATATTTAAAAGTCATAATTATTTATTTTTTATTTTTTTCTTTAATATAGTTATCAAATCCTGCATTAGCAGATTGATTTAATCCAAGTAGAGGGATAGCACCTATTGTAGGATCTACAAAATTTAATTGGTCAACATTGGAATAAATTTCCTTAATAGTTTCTATCATTCTTGTTGTAATAAACACCTGTTTGTTTAAAACATATGAGTCATATATTTTAGTAAATTTTTGTGTCTCACCTTCTGATTTTTGAACAGTTCTATACTTATATCCTAAAGCTTGGTTTTTTATTTTTAAAGCTTCACCTCTAGCTTCTGTCAATTTTAATGAACTATCTCTTTCAGCTTGATTTATCATTTTTTCCATATTTTGAAGAGCACG
>CEOP01038881.1_pt1 | contig 15557 bp, 8 predicted proteins | sample 361301 | NCBI WGS metagenome assembly CEOP01 (sample SAMEA2619548, study PRJEB7988) | marine metagenome | biome: marine biome (ENVO:00000447); feature: deep chlorophyll maximum layer (ENVO:xxxxxxxx); material: "saline water (ENVO:00002010), including plankton (ENVO:xxxxxxxx)" | depth 55 m
GTAACTCCATAAGCGGCTTCTCCAGTTCCAATCTTGGTTTGCTTCCAATCACTTGTTGATGTTGAAAGTTCATCTGGACGAGATAAAATCACAAATCCAGAATCTGTCTGAACCCCAATCGAACTGCGTCCTGGCCCATCGATATTCAAATCTAATTCAGAAAAGTTAGACTCACCAGCAAAGGGACCTTCGATAGAAACCTGTTCCCAGTCTAGATGCTCAAATACTGAAATTTGAAAATCATCAATCATTAGCCATTCTTCTTGTCCATCTCCGTCAAAATCCTCTGAACGAATAACATCGCTAATATCAGAATATGAGAAGACTCGTGGGGTTGTTGAAAGACCTGTGGAAGATCCCCAAAACAATACGAGATCTCCAGAAGGACCCGAACCAGGCCTTACAGCCCATACATCATCGAAGCCATCTCGGTCTACATCTCCTGCTGCTGCCATCTTATAGCCCATTTTCGAACCTGGTGATGGACCTTGAATTGATTGATTGAATACAGACGGGAATCCGTTTGGCCCTCCAAATAAAATTTGTATCGCACCATTTGAACCAGGACCTGCTGTATCGACATATGGCTCTCCAAATCCAAGGTCATTGTATCCATCACCATTTACATCTCCCAAAGATTCAACAGAATAACCTAGCAAAGTTCCCTGAAGAGTTCGACTCCATTCTGCACTAGGAGTAGTGGTATGACCTGTTGAACTGCCTGAATGAATCTCAACTTTCCCATATCCTGTCAAATCAAGAAGACCACCAGCAGAAGAAATTGCAAAGTCATCATATCCATCACCCTCAATATCACCCAATGCTTCTATCGCCCAACCATACTGAAGATTAGTTCCAGTTCCAGCTAAAGTAAGCGAAGATGATGAAGGCGCCTGTGACCCTCCATCAAACAGATGAATTCGACCAACTACGCTACCTGAACCTACTTCATCGGATGCTAAAACTGCCCAATCGTCATATCCATCATTATGAGTGTCCCCAATGAAAACTACTTTCGATCCAAACGATGCACCCGTAGTTGATGATTCAAAAGTCCAAAATGCTACAGAATCCAATCCGGATGAAGACCCAAGATGAAGGCGCGCACCACCATTACTAGAATTTACATAAGGCATACCAAAGAGAACATCATCACATCCATCTTGATTCATATCGCTTGAATCAAAGGAAATTTTAGAGTTTGAATCTAAAGTTTGTTGGAGAACGATATCAGGTGTTGGATTGAATCCACTAGTTCGCCCATAATGAACAACTAAAGATTGATTCATGAAAATAATATAATCAGATTTTCCATCACAATTGAAATCTCCAACTTTTGCTGAGGATTCATCTGCATCAATTACATGTATAGGAGTAGTAGTGATTCTTCCTTCTCTTCTTCCTTCTAGGCTTCGTACAAATTGTACTACAGTATCATTCTCTGATGAATAAGTAAGTTGAGCCTCTCCATCATCTGGAATTTCTTGATCTAATGGAGCACCTATCCATGGAGCTGCATCAATATTTGTGAAAGTCATGTTTGGCCAATCCATTGACCGAATCAAGCCTCCTGTCTCATGTAAAATACGTACTGTATCTCCGTAATGAGTGCGGGCATTGTATCCATCTACTACTGATTCAATTACAGACTCATGACGCCAAAACGTAGAATCATAAAATGAAGTCATAAGATATCCTGTATCTTCATCTATCCATAGAATGACATCAGATCCATTATCTACAATAGACAATTCTAATGGTCCTGCGACATTCCACCCTTCGGTAACTGTACGAACGTGCCAGTCTTCATAGTTCACATAATGCGGAGGGGCATCGAATGCAAATTTGAGGGAAGAGGCATCTGAATCTAGATATGCAATTCTAGCTCTATTCTGACTGTCTAAATCAATTGAGCATTCGGAGCCTACATCATTGCCGTTTCCATCATCAACAATTTTCCATTGAACTACACCTGTTTGATTCACATGGATATATTCCAAACTTCCAGTTGTACCATTGTATACGCAAGCATGTATTGCATCAAAGTGATCAATGATCATATCTATTCCTGAATAGTCGTCTGAATCTGATAGAGACGAAGAAATTTGTAACTCAATCATACTGGATAAATTTCTGGTCGCTAAAACATTCCAATCTTCACTCATATGTGTAATATCAGAACCTGCTAAACTTTCCCCCCATTCGTTAGACGGTAATGGTGCTTGGATGGTATCAAGGGGAGTGAATTCATCTTCTAGAGCTGTAGAAAAAGACGTCATTGGATAAAACAATGACAATAACATAAGGGCAACAAGAATTCTTGCTTTCACAATCTCACTCCCCTCGGTGCCGAAGCACCATTGCCCGTCAATAGGCCTCCCTACTCTAAAGGCTTCATATCTTTCGACCTGAAAGCGGTGCGATGAAGGACTAGATAACAATCGCCTAACCATGACAACCCTTCTTTGTTTACCAGGTATATGGCCTCAAATGAGTTGTCTGCAAGATTTTGAGTATATCATCGGAGTGGATTCAGGGGCAGATTTAGCATTGGAGTATGGGATTACTCCAGATTTAATAATTGGAGATTTAGATTCGGTAAACAAAGAAAATCACCCTGAAAAAAATTTAATTTTTGTTGAAGGCCAAGAAAATAATGACTTATCAAAAGCACTTCAACTATGTGCTGAAAAAGATTTGACAACAATATGTATTCTAGGATTTACTGGAAAAAGAAATGACCATGAATTAGCTAACTATGCAGCATTACATAATGCAAATGAGAATCTAGATATTCGAGTAGTTTTAGATGATATGATTATCCATAGAATCACAAATACAAATGATAGCAGTTACAATGTGCCTACAGGGACAATAGTTTCCATCTTCTGTTTTGAAAATACACATGTGAAAACTACGGGACTGGAATGGAATTTAGATGAAGAGATTGGATTCTCATCAAGAGGACTCTCGAATAAAACAAATGAGGAGGAGTTTACTATCTCAGCGACTGGATCTGCGTTTGTCTTAATTCATATTTCATGACTCAAACTTTACCCAAATTCCTTCTATTCCATCCCACCAGTCCATTGAACCATCAGGGTGTTGTCTCCATATTACTCCTTGAGGATCGGTATATGTCGGCAATCCTTCTGCAACATCTTCAATCTCTCCATCTGCCATTGAAGATGCAGCAGCCTCCATGACTTCTTCGAGCCGAGGGGAATCTGAACCCCCACGAGTCAAGATTAGTCCTGCAAATATACCAAAAATAAGGCCGAATAAAATCCCTCCTCCTCCGATTGCTGCAGCAGATGCCTGTAGATTGAGGAACAGTGGTATTGCCTCATAATCTTCACCAGATGAACTTGAAGGCCAAGCGGTGTCGTCGCTAATATTTCCTAAAATAGGGTCACTAGCATCAACAGGAGGTAATCGAACAACATTCACACCCAAAGTAGTTGTCTGCATTTGAGGATTAGTGGCAGTTACTCGAACCTTGTGAACCCCTGGATCCCAAAGTCCACAATCTAAGTCCTTAACATCAGATTCAGAAGTTTCCTGATTTTTCGGATTAGTGATTAACCATGAAAATTCTAAATCAGTATCTGTTTGATTTTCTGCTGAAACAGCGACGACAGAACAACCTGTACCCATACGTTGATTCTGACCATTGACAAGAATAGAGAAATCAGGTGCAGGATGGTTTTCTATCGAGACTTCAAGAATAGTTGAGGCTCCAAAACCCAATTCGTTTGTGTACTGCAATGAAATTGAATATGTTGCTGCAGGCCATGATGAACAATCAATAGGAGCGGTTTCATTGAGGACTTGCCAAGGAACACCTGTAAGAGATACAACTCCTAGAGCATCATATTGCTCTCCAACATCATCAGAAAAGAAGCGAAGAATCTTGCACTCATCGCCAGTAAATATCGTCTCAGCCGATTGTAATTCCAATCCCAATGTAGGTGGGGAAAGTGCAGTTGTTAAATCGAATGTTCCTAAATCAACTTCTTCAGTAATAATTTCTAATCCATGATCCCAAATTAGCATTCTGAGATTATAATCTCCATCTTCCCATGCATAGATGTCGATGGAACCGAACTTCATTTCACCTGCAGTGAGAGTCAAATTCTCCCAAAATGGAATCACCAATCGATCTGTCTCAACAATGACTTGAACTCCTACATGGCTATCTTGAGTTGAATTAATCGCAAAGATAGTACTCAACATATCTGGGAAACCATCACTGTCCATATCCATTGCATCTACTCTTCTTTCTTCAAGACCAATTCCTGATTCTGCACTAACTGTTAAGGTTGCTAATGGTAGTAATAAAAATATAGAGAACAGAATGAGAATATTTTGCCGCATCAAGACTCACCTCCTCTTCTAACTACCATCATTCCAAGAATGGTAATTAAGAAAATCCCAATTGGAATAATGTAAGTAAACATAGCAGCGGTAGGATTTGATGCCATCAACATGTATTGAGAATTTATGAATCCGAAACTATCTGAATAGCCATCTCCATTTGCATCAGGACAGCCTTGTAAATCAATGGTCGATTCTCCAGAGACTTCGGGACAATCATCGCGAAGGGAACCAATTCCATTGTCTCCGAATCCATCGCCATCAAGGTCCGACCATTGTACTCTATTTTGGGGGAATGCATCCGCAGTTCCATTAGGACTAGCACCCCAACTATCATCTGGATCGCTGAAACCATCTCCGTCTAGATCAGGGCAGCCTAGTCTATCGAGAAGACTAATCCCATCAGCTAAGGAAGCCTCGGGACATGAATCTGGCATATTGCCCCAAATGTTGTCTCCATATCCGTCGCCGTCTGCATCAAACCATTGAGTAACGTCCATTGGGAAGCGGTCTCCTAAATCACTCCACCCATCTCCGTCTGTATCTGTACATCCAAAACGATCTTCTGTACTTGTTCCTGGAGTTTCCTTACAACGATCGGGATCTGTTCCTACTGGTTCATCTCCATATCCATCACCATCGAAATCTCTCCATTGACTAGCATCATCGGGAAATGCATCTGCTAAACCGGCAGGATGTGGTAGCCATCCAGCCTGAATTTGAGGGTCACTTGCACCGTCTCCATCACCATCTGGACAACCCCATCTATCAATGGTAGAACTACCAGTTGTAGCAGGACAAGCATCTGGGCGCCATGCTCCTTCCTCATTATTATCTCCAAAACCGTCTCCATCAGTATCTGCCCATTGAGATGATTGATCATTGAAAGCATCAGCAAATCCTTCAGGATGTGCAGGCCAATTAGCATCAGAATTACTGTATCCATCGCCATCAGCATCTGGACAGCCGAATCGATCCATTGTGGAGGTTCCTGCTCGATCATTACAAGAATCAGCTTCAAATCCTGATGAATTATCTCCAAATCCATCAGAATCGGAATCAACCCACTGGCTTGGTTCATTCGGGAATGCATCAATTTGTGTTGCTGCGGGATTCTGATTATCTCCCCAGCCGTCTCCATCAGAATCTAACCATTGAGTTGGATTATCAGGGAATGCATCCGGATTGGTTCCTTCAGAATTATCTCCGAATCCATCTAGATCTCTATCAGACCATTGGGTAGAATCTCCAGGGAATGCATCAGACCCATTTTCTGCTTTCCATGACTCATCGGGATTAGACCACCCATCTCCGTCCGAATCGGGGCAACCCAATCTATCTTCGAAGGATTGTCCAGCCCGAGTTGGGCAAGCATCAGGCTGTGTTGCACCTAAATACCAAACACCTAATCCATTGATTGCACGACTCTCATTCCATGAAGGATCATCCCAATTGTCTCCATAACCATCAGAATCAAAATCAGACCATTGAGTTGAATCGGTATCAAAAGCATCGGCTCCATCTGAAATATTCCATGACTGAGTTGCGTAAAGTGCATTAGGATCTGGATCTGACCAACCATCTAAATCTGAATCTCTGCAACCAAATCTATCTTCATCAGAGTTTCCAAAAACAGTGGGACAAGAATCGGGAAGATTTGCAGGTGCAGGATTATCCCCATATCCATCACCATCAACATCATTCCATTGAGTGCCATCCGAAGGGAAACGATCTCCAGTATCAGACCAACCATCAGAATCACTATCTGGACAGCCTTTTCTGTCTTCAGTTGAACTTCCTTCTGTAGAATCACAATCATCATCTCGATCTGCAAAACCGTCAGAATCAGAATCTCGATCATATTGATCGATAGTTCCAGTTACAGAATAATCAAAATCATCACGAGCACATGTAGACTTTGATTTAACCATAATATACCATGTTGTAGAACCAGAGTGAGAACCCCATTCAGAAGCTGAAGGGTTCACATTTACAGTAATCGAAGTCGAACCGCTGCTTCCAAAATCTTGGTCAAATCTACTCTCACCTCGTTCAGGAACTCCATTAACAAAATTCGCATCCCAAACCTGAACTTTTCCTTCCCAATGATCTGTTCCAAAACATCCAAACAAATCAAAACCATAGTCACCGGTAGGTGAACTAACAAAAATTTCTAATTTATCTCCAGATACTATATCGATAGTCCACCAATCTTGGACATCACCTTCAGCATTTACTGAATCAGATGAACTACTACCATCTGTTAATACATTAGCAGTAGACCAATCGTCATCTGCTGTAACACTAGGAAGTAAAGAAATGAATAAACAAAAAATGATGGCAGTAGACAGAAATCGACGCGAAATAGACCCTTGATTTGGGGCCGAGGTGAAAGACCGCCCGCGCTCCATCGCAGATGGAGTCATACATTACGTGTAAATCAATTGCGTTGAATAGAATAGGAATAAATTAAGAATTTAGACGTTTTTCGGAATGATTCAAAGCAAAGGACCCTGCCCTTTGATTCATGGCAGATGCATTACCGGTCCATGTGACTGTAGTAATTCCTACGCGAAATGAAGAAGCGGCAATCGTTGACACAATACGTTCTGTGCCCAATGATGGCTGGTGTGAAAAACTAGATTTCTTAATTATTGATGGTAATTCTACAGATAAGACTAGAGAATTAGCAGAACAAGAAGGAGCTACCGTATATCTTGAGCCAAGGAAAGGATATGGAAGAGCATATCGAACAGGATTTGCAATGGCTCCTGGAGAAATAATTGTCACGATGGATGCAGATTGTACTTACCCAGGAGAAGAAGTACCTGGACTAGTAAAGAAATTGTTAGAAGAAGATCTATCTTGGATTACCTGTGACAGATTAAGAAGAGCAGAAAAAGGAGCGATGTCTGGGCTTCATGGTTTTGGAAATTGGGTACTTTCTACCACTGCGAGATTCCTATATTGGTACGGAGTCCACGATTCTCAAAGTGGGATGTGGGTTTTCCAAAAATCAATTCTTGAAGACTCACGTATCAAACCAACTAACGATGGAATGCCTCTTTCTCAAGAATTCAAAATTCGAGCTAGAAGATACTTGGGAAAGAAAAAAGCAATAGAAATCAGTGTTCCTTACAGAGTTCGTGTTGGAGATGCTGAAATCAACACTTGGGGGGATGGAAGAAAAAATCTACTATTCCTTTTCAGTATGAGATTAGGATTAGCAAAAGCAAAGACTCCATGGGGTCCGAAATCAGACTGAATCCCAGTCTAAATCTGAACCTCTAATCTTATCTGATTCTTCATCTTTATTTTCGATTTCTGGATCTAGAATGGGCTTGTTTTCAGTATTTAATTCTGCATCAACTTCACTAGTTGCATCCAATGATTGCGTAGAATTAGACGGGACACTACTCCATGATTCTATCAAATCTAAATCTCTCTGCAAATTTCTTCTTCGATTTAGTAAGAAAGTCCCTCCAACAATAGCTAACATGACAATTATTGCCAGAATAATACTTCCCAAATCTTCTGAAATAGATGCAAAGAGACCGTCTGAATCGATAGGACCTTTCACTTCTATTTGCTCTGAAATTGGTAACGAAACAGAGTCCCCATCAGTAGCCCATACCTCAATTTTTGCATATCCGGTTCCAAGAGGAGACCATGAAGTTGAGCCCGTCCAAATTCCATCTCCTGCTTTGGCATCCATGCCAGATCCGTTATCATTTAGTTGGAAAATTTCCCCCATACCATTCATTGCAATTCTAGCTTGAATCTGATTTGTAGTACCGTCAGGGTCGTCTAAAATTACAGATATTGCCATTTCATATGATTCATCTGCAACAAAATCTGATGGCTCATACATCAAATCACTAAGTCTTGGAGAACTAGAAAGTGAGGTGATATTAACGCTAGCAGTACTAATTCCACCTCGTTGATCAATTACAGTTAGATGAATTAGGTGAAGACCAGGAGTTGGTTTGTATGTGAAATTAGGCATTGTGGAAACAACCGTTCCACTTGGTGAGTCAATTCTCCATTCAAATCTAAAAATATCATTATCATAATCATAAGAATCTGCACCAATTACTTCGATTACTTCCCCAGGAGGTATTGAGGTTCCTTCAGAAATATTGGCAATCACTGCAAATGGATCCGAAGGAAGAACTTGAAGAGACTGAGTATGCACTCTAGATAAACCATTTTCATCAGTTAATGTAACAGTGAGAACATGTTCTCCAGCAGACATATAATCATTATACCAAAAGTCGGTTGTCCCATTTTCAACCATAGGTTCAGATTCAAGATCGCTAGTGATTGTAACATTAAATGAGTCTCCATCTGGGTCATAGGATTGGCGGAAATCAAACAGAATTGGAGCATCGCTATTCACTACAGCACCAGGGTCGGGTGAATCTAAGATTAAGAGAGGAGCACTAGCAGATACGTCAATTCTTATGGTGCTCTGAGCAATTTGACCAGACCCATCATCAACAGTCAAAGTCACATCATGAATACCAGCTGGTAAGCGTGAATCCAGAATCCATCCACTTCCCAAAGGATCAACAAACTGATTTGAGGTCCAGAGTACACTAACTAAGTCACTAGAACCAATATATGGATTACAGAGAATTTGAGATGAGGCATCTTCAACAGAATCACAAGATAAGTCCCAGTCTCCAGAACCGGAGGATTCGAATCGAATGAGGTCTGAAGAATCAGTAGAATATCCTGTAGAAGGAGAAGATATTGTTGCTATAGGTACAGAATTATTCACAATTAATAGGATAGTAAGTAATGATTCAGAACCAGAATGAGAAGAATCAGAATCACCTACTCCCAAAGTGATTGTATGAGCACCTGGAGACAAATGACCTATCCATACTCCTTCAGGTGGAGCGTCTTGGCTATTGTGAAGATGTGAAGAACGAGAATCTAATTCACCATCAATACTAGAATAGAATCGATAAGTGATTTGATCACCCTCGGGATCAACAGTACCTCTAGCATCCAGTGTAACTTCAGATGATGAGAGATTACTTTCTCTAGAAACTTGAAGATCAGGAGTAGGCAACTCATTGTATAATTCAACAGACCAAGAATAAGTCAAGGGAGTATTCAATCCATCTCCAATTACAAAAGTCAAGTCAAAAACAGCATTTGGAGAATCTTCGAACGATACATTGTATTCTAGAGGACAATTTGGAGTTGAACAATCTCCTGGATCATCAGCCCATTCAGAAAAGGAGACATCTAAACTAGTCTGAAACGGTTGATTTTCAGGATCTACAGAAGCACTTGCATTTACATGAAGTACTTGAGTTCTAGAAAGTAGAATTCTATTCGTAACATCTGCAAGAGGAGTTAGTACAACAGAAATTGATGGTGGTAGATTTGTTAATTCGACTCTTCTAGTCTCAGTTGCGCAATTATTGGAAATATCACAGACTTCCAAAGTGATATCATGAGTTCCATCGGATAAACATCCAGAACTCTGATTATTTGCAATGAAAAACGATTTGTTATTCTCACTACCTACTCCTTGAAGACAAGAATCAATAAGACTTCCATCCAAACTACTATTCCAAGAATAAGTTAATTCTTGATTTTCCAGATCCCAAGTTTCTGATGCATTGAAAATCACCTCCCCCCCAGAAGGAAACAATTGTTCGTCCATCGGAGTTGACCAAAGAATTAGAGGTGGTTGATCAGGTAATTGGATTTCACAGATTGATGTTTTATCGGAGTTTAGTTGCTCAGGGCCAGTATCATTTCGAGTTGAAGAATATTCACATCCAGTCCAAAACTGATTAACGTTAGTTGTTCCTTGTGAAGTAGTTCTAGTTCCAACAAATGGCCCAATTACAGAGTTCCCTACATAAGGAAGAATATGTTGAACTGGATTCTCAATTTGATCGAATGTTAGATTTACTACAGAATATGGTAACCCAAATCCATTTTGATTTACAGCCCAAACATGTATTGTCCACATCACATCAAATTGAGCAACTCCTGCCTGATTAAGAGAAGGGGGGGTGCCAGATGAAATCCATTGGACTAAATTTGTCTGTGACAATCCAGGTTGAGTTAGTTGCAGACCACTTGCATCAGGGGCATCAACAAAAGAAACTTGAGAAGATTGAACCGTGAAACTACCACTACATGAAGAATAATCAGGTGAACGAATTGTTAGGTTTTCATGATTCGTTAACAAAAGACAATTTTGGCCAGAAAGAATGGAATTATTCAGATAAGAATTCAAACCTGCAGAACCAGAACCTGACCAAATTATACCAGTATGGTTTCCATTGAGAATCAGATTGTTAATAATGGCATCAGAAGACGTAATTGCAACAGCTTGAGAAGATGTTTCATCCTGATAAATACTCATTCCATTGATAGTAACAACTCCTGAAGACGAAATTCCTGAATTATCGATTTGTAGCGCTGGACCAACACCTACAGGGAGAGAAATTGAATGGTTTTCTAAAACCAGATCTATACTATCTAATGCCATCACACCACCCTGAGCATCATCAATACTAGAACAAGTTCGACATGTTACATCCTTTGTACTTGCAGTACGAGTATTTGATTCCTGATACAGGAAACCTACGCCTTCAGAAATCTCTGTAGCACTTGCTCCATTCCGAATTGATGAGGCATTTACAAGCAATACATTACTTGAATCATAAACAAATACTCCATTTAGCCCATTATCTGATGATTCAATACCTTCTATCTCAGGATGAGATTCTTGAATATGTAAGCCAATACCTGAATTATTGTGAACATTCCAATTGGAACCACGAAGACTCGATTTCATCAAATGAATTCCTGTACCTATAGAACCAGAAACCTCAAGATCATCAATTGTTGGAGCCCAATTAGCTGAACGAAGATAAAAACCAGATTGTAGAGGTATATCATTAGATGAAGAATCACCTGAATTTCTAATAATTAATCCGTTTATTGTTGTAGATGGCCCCATCATATATCCTCTAAATCCAATACAATCGTTTTCTTCTATCAAACCATTTTCAATATAAACTCCGGATGTATTGATGTTCAATGCAGCTGTACATTGACCTGGAGCCTTAGAATTCGGGCCACCAGTCCCCCTCAATACAAGGTTCTCAAATTGAGCATTCATTGGAATATTACTATACAATGAATGATTGTACCTTTCGACAAATATTCCCACGTACATTGAATTCTCAACTGTCAAATCACGGAATGTAGGACGAGTAATACTAGATTCAGTAATATGTCGAACATATACTCCGTGATCGGATCTATTTATTGAGACATTTTCAAACAAAAGAATTGAGTCTTCGACCCAAATACCTGTAGCAATAGATTGGGTTGCTAATGTAATATTATGAATATACACATCACGAATCAACCCTCCTGAACCGCCCCATACATTGATTCCTCTAGTAATTGCATCATTAACATGAAGACCAGTAATTACCGGAGCAGAACTAGCACCTACAGAGAGTCCTATTCCATATCTCCAAGTGTTCGAAAATCCATGTAAATCTTGACCTGCTTCATTGACATGGAGATTTTTGATTACAGGAGTTGCAGAACTAAACAAATCCACTCCAACATAATCTGGATCTAATATTGTCAAATTGTCTAATAATGGATTACTGCCATAAATTGTAACACCAAAATCTGAATTATCAATCGTCAGATTTCGAATCACTGAGCCGATATTATTTGAGGTAGTATTGAATTGAAGACCTTCGTGAGACTGAGTTGAAATTCCTGACATCATAACAACAGGGGCTGTTTCTTCGCCTAATACCGTTAGTCTTCCTTCGACATACAATCTAGAACCAATGGACATTTCTATTGATGTCCCAGCAAGTACCCTCAATTCATCTGATGACTGTACTGTATAAGATGATTGAAGTTGAACAACTCCGCTCCAAGTTGTTACTGCTTTTGAAGTTGGAACAAAATTGAAATCTTCATTCTCTTGAAGATGAGAAAATGAGGAGATAACTGATGATGTCGAAGCCATCAGAAGTAGGACAACAAGAAGTGATGCCCGCCGGTGCATATATCGTTACCATTTCGGAACACGAATCAACCCTGCGGTCTCCTGTTCAAATAAATTGCAAAGAACGGATAGTTCAAAGGTGACCCCGCTCCCCGTTATGTTGAGAGAAGATGGGAACGGCCTTTATCCTCATAAAAACAGTTCCAGGTATGGAACGAGATGTATACCTTACATTGAGTGATTTAGAATGTGTTCTTGAAGTCCATGTGCTATATGGAGAACATGATTTAATCGCTAGAATTGGTGCCAAAAATTCTTCAGAACTCGCAACAATACTATTGAGTACATTCAGGACAATAAAAGGTATCAGAGATACAGAGACACTAATCACAGTTGATTACTAGGGGGAGAAAAAATGGCAGTAGGATTCGTACTTATTACCACAGAAACTGGAAAAGAAACTCAAGTTAGGGAAGCCATCGGAAATATCGCAATGGTAGAACAAAGATGGGGTATTTTCGGAGAGTTTGACGTCTTAGTGAAAGTTGTAGCTGATGATGAAGTTGAATTGACACGTTGTATAATGGAAGAAATTAGAATTATCGATGGGATTTTAGATACTCGAACATTAATTGGTTCACAAATCTGATGTTATCAATCGATGAGCTTCTGTTAAAAGTTGATCCGCAACATTTCTGCAACCTGAAATGAGGTGGAGATGGACTGACTCTCGTAACGCATTAATAGCATTATTATGGTCAATTCTTGCAATTATTCTCCACCTAGATGCCATTAAACGACGACCTGAGGTGGTATGTTCAGGTAAAGGGAAAAGTCTTGATCTTTCGAATGTAGCAATTAATGCTGGTGAGAGTTGGCTTTGGGAATCTATCAATGAATGTAAAAGCCTACATCTTTCTACAATATCTGGTTCAGCTTCTATTCTAGCTGCTAGTAACATAATTTCTGATTCATCTGCATTAATACAATCTAAACGGAGGCGAAGTCGACGAACGATAGGATCTCTTGGACCTGCAATTGATATCAATCGATCGAATACTTTTGTTGCTTCGATAATTGAATTACAAGCCAAATGAACTCTGAAACGAGAAATGGCACATGCAATTCTTGCCGGAGGAGTTAATTCATGGTCGGTAGGTAATTTACGCTCAAATTGATCTAACTCATCAAGTAACATTTTAGCTTCATCTATTTGCCAATAACCAGGCATATGGTCATCTATTTTACGAACGATAGAAGATAATCCATATCTGAGTCTTCCTTCATCATCCATTTCTGAAAGTGCAAGTTTTTCCTCTTCATTTGCTTCTTGTAAATTTCCATCAATCCTCAGTAATTGAGAATTAAACAAACGTTTCTCAGGGCTATTCTCTAACTTCGAAATATGATCTGATGCTATATCTAATTCAGCCCTATCTAAAGCAATTCTTACTGCTGCAGAACGTAGAGATGAATTATCAGGATGTTGTTGTAATGCTTCTTCAACTAGAATGGCTGCTGCTGCTGGAATTTCTTCGTAAATAGAATCTAAAGAGGATAAAAGTAGAGATGGAAATTCAGAATCTCTTGCACCTATCCTATGGTGCAACTCAATTCTACGAGCTCTTGCACCTTTACGTAACGACCACCAATTTGCCAAGTGGGAATGATGATCTTGTTTGTCTATTGCAGTCCACGATTCTTTTCTTACATTTTCAATCAAATGCTGACCTTCCATGGTTGCAGAATGCCATCTAATAAGTGCTCGATCATCCAAATCACCAACTCTTTCTGAACTAGAAATTTCGTCAATTCCTAGAGGAATAGGAGATATCGCTAATTCATCAAACGTTTTCATTTCTTCAGAATCAAGATGGTCTAGAACTGTCTCTTGAACAAACGACATAACTGCATCAGAGGCAGTGGGCAATGGATCTTCAGGAGACCATAATCCCAACACAAGTGGGTGCCCCCCTAACGCAGAAGCAATTTCTAATCCGATTTCATCATCTACTCTATCACCTAAAATGATTCTTGCGGAATCCGGAGATAGTCCTTCAATTCTAATGGGGTCTCCATCAATTCCAGGAGGTACAGGTGCTCGCGAAATAAGGATACAGTTTCCACGTTTCAACAAAGAACTACACAGTTCTATCACCCTAGATAGATGTCTTGGATGGACCTCTTGTATCTCATCAAGGACGATGATATCCTGTAAGGGCAACATTCCTACAATTGCTTCTGAGGTAGATGGAGAATCATCTCCAATGAGAGTTCTTCCAACAAAGGGAACATCTGAGTCTGAGTCAAATCTCATCCATCGGATTGTCTTTCCTTCGTGAGTCATCAAATCAACTAAACTTCTAACAAAAGCAGTTTTACCTATACCTGGAAGACCTGTAAAAATTAGGGACTCACCATCGATTATTTTATTCGAAATAGAAGTCATGACTTCTTCTCTTCCAACTATCTCAACCAATGGAGGAGGATTTCCAACAAGTCTTCCAATTGAGTCAATTTCTTCTTCAATAAATGATGATGCTTTTCTCCTACCTTCTGTAGTTGGATGAATAACTGTTCTTTTTCTAGATCCACCACCTATGACATGAGCTTGTCGTGTAATGATAAAACCCTCTTTTTGTAGGATTTTGATATGCCCATGAAGAGCAGATCTAACGACACCTAACCGTTCACTGAGTCCAGGCAATGATACAGTACGAGGTACATCCCAAGCACTAACTAGAGACTCTGATTGCTCACAAACCAACTTCAGAAGTCGATCTCGGAGGGATAGCCCCATGGCCTAAGCAGGAAGGCGGGAGTTCTTGAGTCCCCACACTCCTCGCATCAACATGCCCGTAGATGGAGCCGACGTGGAACTCCCGGCAAAACCGGGTGTTTACATGTTCAAACAAATCGACGGGACTGTCATGTATGTTGGAAAGGCAACAGTTCTAAAGGAAAGAATAAGATCGTATTTTTCAAGAAATCCAGATCGGCAAATGATCCCTGATTTAGTCAAAAATTCCGATGAAATCGATTACATCGTAACGCGAAATCCTAGTGAAGCATTAATGCTAGAACGACAGTTGATTAGAAAGCATAAACCACGATATAATTCTCTTTTGAAAGATGATAAATCGTATCCATTTATTGCAATCAC
>CEOP01073184.1_pt1 | contig 15552 bp, 19 predicted proteins | sample 361301 | NCBI WGS metagenome assembly CEOP01 (sample SAMEA2619548, study PRJEB7988) | marine metagenome | biome: marine biome (ENVO:00000447); feature: deep chlorophyll maximum layer (ENVO:xxxxxxxx); material: "saline water (ENVO:00002010), including plankton (ENVO:xxxxxxxx)" | depth 55 m
TGTAAAGGCGATGAAATTCTTATCACAGAAATGGAACACCACTCCAATATTGTTCCATGGCAACTCGTTTGCGAACAGACAGGTGCTTCATTAAAAGTAGCAAAGATTAAAGACGATGGATCGCTCGATATTGATTCGTTCAAAGAGATGCTTTCGCAAGATACCGTTCTTGTTTCAGTCGCACATGTATCGAATGCTATCGGCACTGTAAATCCAGTCGAAGAACTTTGCGCTCTTGCTAAATCTGTAGGTGCCACAACGGTTGTTGACGGCGCGCAAGCAACAGGTCATATGCACGTTGATTTCTCTAAAATAGATTGCGATTTTTATGCTGTCTCTGGTCATAAGATGTTTGGGCCAACTGGCATCGGTTGTCTCGTTGGCAAATACGCACTTCTGCAAGAAATGGAACCGTGGCAAGGCGGGGGCGATATGATCCTGACAGTCTCCTTTGAAGAAACTGTTTGGAACGAAGTGCCTTTTAAATTTGAAGCGGGTACACCGAATATTGCCGGCGCCGTTGGATTAAGCGCTGCTGCTCAATTCATTCGCAAGATTGGCTACAAGACAATACATGCCCAAGAACAAGAACTTCTTGCCTATGGAAGAAGCGTTTTAGAAGCCATCGAAGGAGTTACTATCATCGGAACTGCAAAAAACAATGCAGGGATCATAGCCTTCACTATCGAGGGCGTACATCCTCATGACGCAGGCACTATTCTTGACCATGCTGGCGTAGCTATTCGCACTGGAAACCACTGCGCAGAGCCACTTATGAAACGCTTTGGATTACATGCAACATGCCGAGCTTCATTCTCTATGTATAACACGACACAAGATATTGATGCACTTGGCACTGCAATCCAAGAAGCGATTACAATGCTCCGGTAATGTCGAATCTACGAGAATTATATTTAGAGATGGTCACAGACCACGCGAAGAATCCACGGAACCGTGGAAAAGTAGACCCGTGCTCACACATTGGCACAGGGCACAACCCTCTATGCGGTGATAAACTTGTCGTCACAGTTTTAACGAATAAAGATGTCATCGAAGACGTCAAATTTGACGGGGAAGGATGCGCAATCTCGACTGCATCTGCTGACCTTATGGCTGAAGTACTCGTAGGCAAAACAATCAAAGAAACAAAAATATTGTTTGATACCTTTCACGGGTTACTTACCGAAGACAGCAACACAGATTCAGTACCAAGAAAACTGGCTGTTTTTTCTGGGGTTCGCGAATTCCCTATGCGCGTTAAGTGTGCCACTCTTGCATGGCACACAATTATCTCCGCACTTGACGGCAATGAAGGGGCAACGACCGAATGAATGAATTAGAAAAACCTATCATCGCTGCTATCAAAACAGTTAAAGACCCTGAACTTCCTATCAATATCTATGACTTAGGATTAATTCGTGCCATTTCGATCAATGAAGGTGCTGTGCATATCGATATGACATTAACCACGCCAAACTGCCCTGTTGCAGACATGATGCCTACGCAGGTGTTTGAAGCAGTATCCATGGTGGACGGCGTCACAAATGTAAAAGTTGCATTATGTTGGGAGCCCGCATGGTCGGTTGCTGATTTATCAAAGCGCGGAAAGGCTGTGCTTGAGTTAATGGACATTGATATAAATCACATGCTTGCCAAGCACAACGATGGTACGACTGGGTTAACCATCGACAATAAATGACCGCCCCATCGTCGCAGTAAACCTTCTCAATACAAATCAATAAACGACCCGCGGGATTGTTTTTTCAAAATGATGAAACAAAAAGTTGAACTCCAACTTGTTCCAATTGAGGAGTAAGCCCACGCTTAAAAATTTCGTTCTGCAGCCACTCCATATCGATTGCGTCATCAATTTTGGCTAAGCCGTAAATGTCACGCAAGCATTTACTCGAACCCCGCATCCTCAAGCGGGACAATAAATTGTCTTAACCACTTAACCTGTTCCATAGAGAATGAATTCATCAATCTTTGACTTCAGTTCTTCTTCTATGATTGAAGAGTTTTTCTGCCGCAGAACTGACTTTCGCTTGCTTATGGACAAAACCCAAATGCAGAAATAACCCGTAAAACATCGGTCAAGTTCACTACGCCATCGCCAGTAACATCTTCGTCGCAAATAGCATCGCACGCAGAAACACATGTCGTTGTCTCGCCTCGATACAAACCACCCGCTTCCCAATAGGCAACCGATGTCGTTTGCACACAAACGTCTCGAATACAACAAGCGCCCGCTGGGCTATTTGTGTCTCAAACAGTGACCATTTCACCGCTTTCCCAACCAATGGAATCACCTGCAAAAATGCACGCCGTCAACTCTGGCTTAACGTGTTTTGCCCAAATGCCATCGCCTTCTTGTGCTGTATTGAACGAGAACAAACACTGATCAAAAACGGGATTGCCATGTCGAACATACACCCCGCCGCCTTTTATTGCGGAGTTAAAATCAATCATGCAGAGTCTAAATATTGGTGAAGCATTAACTATGTACACGCCGCCACCCAACTGTGCCTTGCCGTTTCGCATTGTAAATCCCTCCACGATAACACCCTCTCCACCTTCACAGCGTACAGCCGTCCTCCGCTGACCCGCATCAATGACCGTCGCTTCTGCGCCCATTTCACTGCGAATCAGGAAGGATTTGCCTGCAAAATCTATTTGTTCTTTCCAGATGCCCTGCCCAACAATGATTTAATCACTGTTAACGGCTTCGTCAATGGCACCCTGAATCGTTTGGCAATCCTCTGGCACAAGCCAAGTTCCACAGGATGCCGTTGTTGATAGTAGTAATCCAATTAGTTGCTTCATAGTTTGGGAGCATATCGCAACATTTTCTGCTTTCTTGAACAACTTCCTTTTTTTGTTAAAAAGTTTTCAATGTATCATGCACCCCTTGAACATCCCACTACACATCCTAAACACCGACAAGCCCGCTCCTGCGCCAGCACACGCTACGCAGGAAGGAAAACTATTTGACGCACATGGACGCCAAATTCGCGATTTACGGCTTTCGATTACTGACCGATGCAATTTCCGATGTGTCTATTGTATGGAGCCAGATGTGAAGTACATTCCAAAAATGCAACTCCTAACACTTGATGAATACGTACGCGTTATCAAAGTTGCCATATCGTTGGGCATGAATAAGTTGCGAATCACTGGCGGCGAGCCGACGCTTTATCCGCATCTTGATGAACTACTCGAACAAGTCGGTAAACTTGGATTAAAAGATATCGCACTGACAACAAATGGTTCCAATATTAAAAAACAATGGGCAACGCGCTGGAAAAAACTTGGTCTAAACCGAGTTACTGTAAGTTTAGACACACTACGGCCCGAACGTAAAGATGCAATTACACGTTCGAAGACTTCGCTTGATACCGTTATCGAATCAATTGATGCGCTTCGGGATGCTGGGCTTACTCCTGTTAAAGTTAATGCTGTCGTGATTCAGGGCGTGAATGACGATGAGGCTATTGACTTTGCTGATTTTGCTCAAGAACACGAAATAGATATGCGCATGATTGAGTTTATGCCGCTCGATGCAGGCAAACGCTGGGAAAAACGGCATGTTGTAAGTGCAAACGAGTTGCTAGAACGCATAAAAACAAAACACGATGTTATACGCGAAGTCGATGCAAAAACAAGCACATCAATGAATTATCGATTCACAAAAGGCGGTGGCAGAATAGGTTTTATTGCATCGGTGTCCGAAGCATTTTGTGGTGCGTGCGACCGAATGCGCATGATGGCAGATGGAACCCTCAGGCCTTGCTTATTCAGCGACGAGGAATGGAGCATTCGACCACTCCTTCGAAACAGTGCGAGCGATGATGCATTGAGACAGTTTTTCCGAGATGCCCTCTGGCAAAAATCGGCTGGTCACGGCATGGATCGAGATGATTTCAAACGGCCAGAAAAAACTATGAGCCGAATCGGTGGTTAAATGTTTTTATATGCCCTTGAATGCGTTGCACAATTCTGCGCAGTTAATCTACCGCGGGTAGATTGATTGCGTTACAACAGCTTAGTCAGTGCCCAGCCAATAATGACTAGAACGCAAACGACAATCGTTACAAGGTTGAACCATTTTTCGATGAACGTTTTTGCGGCTGGTCCAACCATGTACACAATGCCAGCTTCAATTCCGTAACGCAGCGAACGCCCAATCACGCATGCAGCAATAAACATCCCGATATTCAAGTTGGCTACGCCTGCGGCAGTCGTTAACGCGAAAAATGGCACTGGTGTCAGTGCTGCAATAAATACGTAGGACGTGCCTCGTTGATCAAACTCAGAAACAATGTGCTCAATAGTTTCGGCGCCGAATGCCCACTCTGTTCCACTTGCGATGAATGACGCAATAACAAAATACCCAATCATTGCTCCCGCGACGCTTCCAACGATAGCTATAGTTGCAAACAGCGCTGATCGTTTTCGATTTTCTAAGCACATGGGAATAAGCAACGCATCTGGTGGTACAAATGGCATGAACGCTTCGATAAATGCTATGACGAGCAAAACTACCGGTGCCAGTGGCGTTTTCGAAAACCCAAGCACCCATTCATACAATCTTCGGTGAGCTGCCCAAGTTGGTATTGATTGATGCTCCATCTCCCGCATCATATACGACAAGAGGAATTACAATGTTCATATGCACCAAGTCCAAGTGAAATATAAACAACTTCGAGAAACAGCTACCGTCCCTTCTTACCAATCAAAACTTGCAGCAGGGATGGATTTATATTCTGCCAACGAAGAACCGATTACGATTTCTGTAGGAGAAATCGCAATGATACCGCTTGGTTTCGCCATGGCATTGCCCGATCATTACGAAGCGCAGGTCAGGCCAAGAAGCGGAATCGCCTCGAAGTTTGGCATTACACTTCCAAATGCGCCAGGCACTATTGATGCAGATTATCGCGGCGAATGCTGCGTACCTCTTATCAACCATGGGAAACAACCGTTTGTTGTTGAAACAAACATGCGTATCGCGCAAATGATTATTGCACCAGTGATCCAAGCAACATTCGAAATTGTAGAAGAACTCGACGAAACCCTTCGCGGCGAAGGTGGTTTCGGTTCCACAGGCAACTAAATAAGACCGTCAAGCGTGCCAAGACCGATTGGTTCCCTTGAATAAAATGGTTCCGCTGTTTCTGTGCGGAGTCGACCACCAAAATAGTTGTCTTGGGCTTCTACCCAATCAACAATTGGCCTATTGTTTTCTGGAACAACAAATTGCGATTCGTAAGCAACAATAGCATCGCGTTTCTGCTTGGCGAACCCGGTTGTGTCAATTAGAAAACTTGGGTTTGGAACAACTCGAAGATGTGTGCAGTAATAATAAAAGAGCCACTTTGGATATATGGGTTCCCCCGCTAGATCGATTTTGGTTAACTTTGCGTCAAACCGAGCATCCTCGACAATCTTTGTTGTGGCTATATGATCTGGGTGTGCATCTTCAAAGTAAGGCGTGAACACAATCTCGGCTTGATGCTCCCGGATTACAGCGGCAACCGCGTGGCGCGCTGGTATTGAATGTTCCACATATCGATTTGGCAGGTTCACAGATGTGCGCTTCACGCCTAGAATTGCTCCAGCGGCTTCCGATTCCTTCGCTCGGATTTCGGGGGAGCCGTGCGGCGTCGGTTCTCCGCTGGTCATATCAAGCAAAAGTACATCGTGCCCCTGCTGCACGAACTTGGCTATTGTGCCCCCCATGCCAAGTTCTTGGTCATCAGGATGTGGTCCAACTATTAATATTTGTGTCATACCTCGATATTCTAGTGGGGTCTGACCCCTGAGGTCAGACCCCCTCTAAAATACGGTGATGCGGTATAGAATGATAGTAGCGTATGACGGGACTGATTTTCATGGTTGGCAGAAGCAAGTGCACCCAGAAAGGACCTATCTACGCACAGTCCAAGATGTGCTTGAAAAAGCAGTCATCAAAGTTATGCGAGCACCTGTAATCCTCACAGGTGCATCGAGAACGGACGCTGGCGTGCATGCTAATGGCCAGGTTGTCACCTTTGACGCTGCAAATGAAATCCCACCCGACAAGCTCGTGCTTGGATTCAATTCCTGGCTTCCAGATGATGTGCAGGTTCTACACGTCGACATTGTGCACAGTAGATTCAACCCAATAACTCATTGCACCAGTAAGGGGTATCGATATATGCTCGCACATGGCTGCAGCAACCCGTTACGCAAGCCACTTTTTGATAGAAAATACACCGCGTTTACAACGTACGCGTTAGATGTTGAAAAGATGCAAGAAGCGGCATCTCATTTTCTCGGCGAGCATGACTTCGCTGGTTTTACAAAATTAAACCACGGCAGAAAAACGACCGTTCGTCAAGTTGACCAGTGCGAAGTTTCTTCTTTGGATGATTGGCGAATAGCTATTGATATTGCAGGTACTGGCTTTCTCTGGAATATGGTGCGCATCATGGCAGGCACGCTCCTTGAAGTAGGCCGTGGCTATATCACGCCCGATTCTATTCCTGAAATCATCAATTCATGTGATCGAAAACGTGCTGGTAAGACTATGGCTGCCCAAGGGCTATCGCTCGAATGGGTAGCGTTCGAAAATCATTCGCCAAACAAGTTAGCCATTTCAAAGAAACCTTGCTCAGAAAAATAAGCCAACGCTTCATCAACCGAAGCAAATATTTTTGTTGCAGTCTCTGTAATGAACGGTGACGGTGGTTTGGCTGGTTTCCAAACAACATACACTTCCTTGGTATGTTCCCAAGCATGTTGCAGCTCACGCTCTACGCCACTTGAGAGCCCAGGAATTCCGCCAGGAAGTTCAGGCACCAATGAAACAATCATGTCTGACTGGTCAATCAGTCTAAAGTCACGCATATAAATTTGGCCATCGATATCGCCAGCAATATCTAATATCTCTCGAACAGAGACTCGCATTGGGTCGCCGCCCTGCTTACCGCCAAAAGCATGTGCCTCAACTTCAATCCAATCCTTTCCTTGTTTTGCCGCTTCAATTCCGCGGTCAAGGAGAAGTTTCTCATCCACATCAGCAGGGTCGAACGAGATAAAGTGTTCGGCAAGCGCTGCGCGGAACTGATCAATCTCTTCAAGAATATCTGGCATGTCTACAACGTGGCTCATAGGAAAACTTGGGTAGACTTTTTTCAAATTGTTTCGAGCAATCAACCGGTAACATGTTTCAGTTGTATCTTGATGTCGGCCACGACTCAGTACGTAAAATGAATTTCGACAACCACACGCTTGCGCCATGAGTTCGGTTGCAAGAATTTCTTCCTCTCGCCAAACCATGCAGTCTTTTAACGTTGCATCGATATCGTGCTCCGCGTGCAATCGATCGTGAACGACCTCAATGTTATCGACAAGACAAATAAATAAGTTAGGATTAAAGTCGTCCATCTGGTCAAAGTCAAATGCCGGGAATAAACCATGGCGCCACCTAAATGTCGCGTGTGTATTCATCACTACATTAGGATGATCGTCAAACGGCGTCGATGAGGAAACAATGTCTTTGATTGCCGAACGGCGCAATGAATGCAGGCGACTTAAAGGAAGGTCAAGAATTCGACCTTCCCGAATATCAGGACCTTCCGAATACATCATCTGCCCAACATTAAATAACTTGATGTTGCCACCGCGTTCTCCACCAAGACGTTCTACTTCTTGCAAGTAGGACTTCTTGTCCATTCCGATTTGACCTGTTATTACTGTTCTCATGCTCGTTAGTATAACCTAGGTGAGAGCAAACCTCTCTTACTTTTTCCTGCGAGGGAAATATCGAAGCCAAGAAGCTTTTGCACGAGGTGGTTGCGTCCCGCCTTTTTTATGATTCGACCACAACCTGTAGACCCAAACCGCAGCGACCACCACCATCACTAGACCAGTCAAGCGAATAACAAGCTCCACCGTTGATTTAGCTTGCAGACTTTCTGCAATCCACCAGCCCGCAAAAAGTTGCATCGGCGCAGTAAGCAAAACGCAACTAGTCGTTGCAAGGATGAACTTCCAATAGCTCATGTGCATCATTCCAGCAACCGTTATTGTTGTTGTCCTGCTCGCAGGAATAAATCGAGCGAGCACAATCACCCAAGCGCCACGAACATCGAACTGATATTTCACCTGAAGCATTCTTTTTGGGTGCACCAATCGCTTAAACCATTTCTTATGCACAATGCGCGCACCAAGTTTAGAGCAAACAGTAAACCATAAAATATCCCCACAGATAACCCCAAAATAAGCCGCCATAAGCGTTGGCCAAAGTGGAAGCATCCCTTGTTGCACAAGCATGCCCGCTGGAATGATAATAATGTCTTCCCCAAGTGGAATCCCGACTCCAGATAAAAGAAGCAAGCCAAAAATAAACCACGGTCCCCATACTGGATCAACCATCCCCATAAGATCGTTAATCCAAGCTTCCATTTCAGATAACCACTACCTCGTCTGAAGCAATAGAAGTTGGCAATACACTCGCATCCAAGTCTTTTGCACTCATGCCTGACAATGGGCTAATTTCTACTTTCGCGCCCTCTTCAACATCCACTCCGCGTTCGCACAACCACCGTAACGCACGTGCTTGTTGTAACTGGTGGCTCGTTGTTCTGGAATCTTGACCAGTTGCATTTTTAATTGGCGCAAATTCGTCTTCTCTTTTTGTTGCGACAACTAATGAGCTCTTTGCCATCGGCAGAACATCAAACACAAACTTTTCAAACTTGTACGCGTTTGGTTCAGGAGGTGAAACAAGATCGCCTGTCTCTGCATGTACATGTTGGACTTTTTTGTGTGCAAGATGCCACGGCAAATCATCCGCTATTCGATGCAAAAAATCTACCGCAAACAAATGCACCGCAATAGAACCCGCACCGTACAAGAGTTCGCCGTCAGCATGTACTTGATTTGCTTTGTCTGCTGGCAAATCGATATATTCCACGACTTCAATGTTCCCTGCAACATTGCAGAAAACACCTACTCGTTCTTCTGATGTTATCTTTGCAACGCATTTGCTTGATGCTTCTTGGGATGATTTATCGCTCAAATGCAAGCCAATAAAATCTGGGTCAATTACATTCGCAAGCGGGTTGTCTACCTGTACATACGACAGGTGTTTGATTCCTCTTATCGACATTTCTTCTAGACCACCACTTTGTTTCAATGCAGAAACCACGCCGCCATGACCATCTGGATTCATAGCGACGCTGTTTTTTGTCGCAAGCAACATGTTGCCTTCAGCATCAACCGCAGGGATTTCATTCTGCGTAAAGATAAAAATGTCTGTTCGTTTTAAACCAAAACAATTATTGTCCAGTAAAAAAGATCGCGTTGCTTCGTCATTCTCGTTACTCGTCATGATATACCACGGAATAACTACTGAATATTTTTTTGAAGCAAATACAATTTGCTCTGCAATGATCTGAAAGAGCGATTTGCCTGTTACGGGAGTTGCCGGAAAGGTGCCTTTTGGACCACTCCATCCTAATCGAGTTCCCTGGCCCCCAGCAACCGTGAGTACACCGAGTTCACCGTTCTGTATCGATGCTACCCCTTTGCTTTGGAACGCATCGTCAAGTTGAACAACATCGCATGGTGCAATTAATTTGTCACTCGCGGATGCTTTTTGTTCGCGCAAACGAAGAAACAACTCGAAATCAATCGACGAAAGTTGCAATGCAAAAAAATTTTGTTCATCGGCGGAAAGAACATCCCAAAACTTCAAGAGGTGCTCTTGCCTACAGTCCGAAAGCTGTTGTTGTAACTTGCTCGGAAGGGAAGTCAAAACGATGGGCTTTCCGGTGCTGTCCAACCTTCAGGTAGGTGGCGAACAATCTTCCCGGTATCAAGATAAATAACTTGCTCACATATATTCGTACAATGATCTGCAACACGTTCCATAGCTCGCGTCACAGCAAGCAGTTCAAACGCAGCCAGGGGCTCAAGTGCTCCGGTACTCGTTCGATGCTGAACATCCATTACAATTTCTTTTCGGAATCTGTCGACTGTGTCGTCAAAGGATAGCACTCGAAGCGCCATATCAGTATCGGTCCCTGCAAGTGCGGCATTCGTGTCACGCGCCATCCCGATTACACTGTTGGCCATCACTCTGAACGTAGGAGGTGCGCTCGCAATTAAGTTTTTGTGGTGTATAGCTGATTCAGCAACAATCACGGCGCAATCCGCGATACGTTCAAGTTCATTGTTAACTTTTACAATTGTCAAAACACTGCGAATGCTGTGCTCGTCTTTGGCACCAAGCCGGAGCAATCCAATGCACGCGCGTTCAATTTCAACATCAACTTTATCGATTGCACCATCGCTCTGTACCACTACTTTTGCAGAATCTATATCACCATCAAAACTAGACTCAACTGCACGAAGCAACTGGTCAGAGACTCTGTCACCTTGGGTGTTCAGATCTGCAGATAATTGTGCTAATTTTTTTTCAAACTCTGACATCTAAGTGGCTCTCTTACGACCGCATATCGGCTCTGTGGGAGTATACTCGCCACCAATACATATGGAAGCATTACCATGATTAAACTTTGTGTCAATATTGACCATGTCGCGACAGTGCGCCAAGCACGAATGACAGTGGAGCCAGACCCTGTACTTGCTTCTGACGAAGCCGTATTGGGTGGCGCCGACGGGATAACACTGCATATTCGCGAAGATCGCCGGCATATGCAAGATTCTGATTTATACGCGCTGAAGAAACACGTCGAAGTGCCGTTGAATCTTGAACTTGCTGCAACTCCTGAAATGCTTGCGCTCGCATGCAAAACTAAGCCAGACATGGTGATGGTCGTCCCCGAAGGACGAAACGAGATTACAACCGAAGGTGGTTTAAACGTTATCGAAGACGCCAGCCGATTGCATGATTTTATTTCGACGGTCAAAGAAAATGGCATGCCAGTTAGTGCTTTCATAGATGCTGATGAAGCGCAAATTGAAGCTGCTAAAGCGTGCGGTTTCACTGTTTGCGAAATTCATACTGGGCCATATGCAGAAGCAGTCATAAAGAATGGTTTTTCACTTGATTGTGACGCTGTTCTTGAATCAATGCAACAAATTTCACATGCGGTTGCACATGTGTGTTCGCTTGGCATGCAGTGCAACGCTGGGCACGGCCTTACGCACCATAACGTAAGCGGAATCGCAAGCATCAAGGGAATAACTGAATTACACATTGGACACTCTATCGTTAGCCGAAGCATATTTACCGGCATGCGTCAATCGGTTGCTGAAATGAAAACTTCTATAGAAAAAGCTCAACATGCCTGATTCCTACTCCATCGCTGACTTACCGTATAAAATCGCTGTCCTCTGTTATCTTTATGATGAGGACGACCGCCTGCTCCTGCTTCACAGAAACAAAGAGCCCAACAAAAATAAATATTCACCTATTGGTGGAAAGCTAGAGGCCTCCGTAGGTGAAAGTCCACACGCATGCGCAATTCGCGAAATCCACGAAGAATCAGGAGTCGTTGTTGAAGATTGCGACATTCGACTCTCAGGCATGCTTGCAGAAACTGCTTTTGCGGGAAAGACGCACTGGTTGATTTTTCTGTATGAAGTAACACGACCAGTAAGCATTTCAGAAATTACATCCATGGAAATTAACGAGGGCACCCTCGAATGGGTCGCAGTTGATGCTGTAGAATCGAAGGACATTCCACACACTGACCGAGATATTATTTGGCCACTCGTCAAACAGCACCGCGGAGGATTCTTCTCACTAGATATTGATTGCAGTAAAGACCCATACTCTTGGCAAGTAAAAGAAGAGTGGAAAGCGACTGATGTTTGAAGTTTCTGTTGCGGGGTCATTTATTGCAGTACACGCAGTTACCATTTCTGGCGTAGACGAAACTCCACACGAACACGATTGGCAGGTTACCGCAGTTGTTGGAAATGAAATGCTTGATGATGACGGCCTCGTTGTTGACTTTTTGCAACTTGAAGCATCGTTACAGGCAGTTCTCGCAACACTTGAAGGAACAGATCTAAACACAAATGACGTGTTAAATGGAATGAACCCTTCAACTGAAATTGTCGCTAAGTACATTGCAACTGAACTGATAAAACGGGTACCATCTCCAGCTCGTGTACTTTCCATCATGCTCACCGAAGCCCCCAACTGCATTGCAACTTATCGACTATGACAAACGCCCCACTCATGCTTTCTGTATCTGGCGCCCGAGGAATCGTTGGCGAAACAATGACAAACGAAGTTGCACATGCTTACGCACATGCATTCGCTTCTTTTTTACACGATAAGCTTGGTAAAACACCATCACTTTGCGTTGCACGAGACAGTCGACCAAGCGGACCAGAGCTGCAACAATCTGCAGCAGACGCGTTCGTTGAAGTTGGTTGTTCGGTTACAGACCTTGGAGTCGTTGCAACACCCACCGCTGGCGTCATGATCCATGCGCTCAAAGCGGATGGTGGCATCATCGTGACTGCGTCGCACAATTCAACACCTTGGAATGGGCTGAAATGCCTTGATGGCGACGGGCTTGCTCCTTCCAAGGAAGAAGCGGAAGAAATCATTCGGCGATTTAAAGAGAATGTTTCATTGCCTAAAAAATCGGGCGGAACGCTCACATTGAATTCGCATGGACATGACACGCACATAGCTAAAGTACTCGGAATAATAAACCCAGAACCAATTAGCGAAAAACGATTTCGAGTTGTCCTGGATTCTATAAATGGTGCTGGATGTGAAGCTGGATACAAAATTTTAGAGTTACTGGGTTGCGACATATTACATTTAAATGGAGAACCAACCGGCAACTTTGCCCATGCGCCCGAGCCTAAAGAAGAAAATCTTACGGCCCTTTGCGAAGCAGTAGATAAATTCGATGCCGATATTGGGTTCGCGCAAGACCCTGATGCGGACCGGCTTGCTGTTGTTGATGAAAACGGACGCTACTTCGGCGAAGAATACACTCTTGTGCTTGCATCAATGCATTGGCTATCGAAAAACAAAAATAACTCCTGCGCGACAAATTTGTCAACTAGCCGAATGATTGACGATATAGCAAAAGAATTTGATTGCACCTCGTACAGAAGTGCTGTTGGCGAAGCCAACGTTGCGGGAGTTATGAAGGAGCACAATTGTGTCATCGGCGGAGAAGGAAACGGCGGGGTTATCTTTCCGAAAGTATGTTGGGTGCGAGATAGTCTTTCTGGAATGGCGCTTATTCTTGACCTCATGCGAAAACGGAACGAAAAACTTTCTACGATCGTGAACAGTATTCCAAAGTACGAAATGATTAAACGAACAATTGACTTGGCTGAACTCGGTGGTATTCCTGCTATCGACGGGGAGATTGCTCGTCTCAAAATAAATTATGCCAGCGAAAAACTCGACGACAGCGATGGGTTGCGGATCGATTTCGACGAGGGATGGCTGCATGTTCGCCCAAGCAACACCGAGCCCATTGCTCGCGTTATCGCTGAAGCCAAAGACTCCCTTACGGCGTATAAACTTGCCAACCGCGTCAAACTCTAAAAAATAAGCACACCTCCACTACCGAGCACTTTTAATTTTTCAAAGTGACAGTTACTTTATTAATACAGCTGGGCGCGGGGCATTACCGACGCGGAAAGCCGGAGTGTGTCGGCAGTGCCATCCATAGCGGTGGCCTGCCCTGGGTCAGGAACGACTGCTAAATTTATTGTGACCCGCTGCAAAGATGTCCCATGTTCATACTGCAGAAGAAATGGCGAGATTGGAACACCGCCAACATCTTGTGTTACCCCACCTAAAACTGTTGAACTTACGCCGTCAACATCCATCTCTAATGTTTCATCAATACTATTCCAAGTGACCGTAATCTGCTGACCACTACGAGTAGTAATTTCAAGCGTATCACTTGATAAATTATTTATTGTTGCATTAGAAGGCAAAGGGCCAAAAGAAACCCCAGTGCGAACAAGCAACGCAATTCGCTCAACAAGTAATCGCGAAGTTAATCTGTTCACACCATCAGCAGACGAACGTTCATACGCATTCACTGATGACTGAATCGCAGCAAACAGACCGCTAAGCAACACAGCAGAAATTGCCATACCAATAAGCAGTTCAATAACAGTAAAACCTTTACGCATTTATGTGCCTTCCCTGTATGTCCCGCCATCTGGAACAATCGTAATTGGCCATGGAACACCATCGGGCATCGGTGCATCAGGGTTCGCGCGAAGTGAGACGCGCCCATACCCAACGAATGCTTTCAAACTATCGTCGATACCTTCTTCATCGCCATCTTCTGGGCCAAAATATCCGAGCGTTGTGTTAAATGCGTCCGCTTCGCCGCCATAAAAAAGTGCGCCTTCGCCTTCAACTGGGTGATACGTAGACAAAATTGCACCATGCACATCAACCACGCCACGTAAATCAAGCAAACCACTCACTATTGTTCCAGTGAGCTTCACGCCAACCGATTCATTATTTTGAAATGTGCCAATTTCAACAGACCATCCAGGCATGAGCACAGAACTCCTTGCCATTTGCTCTCTATCTTGTGGGTCAATAGAATTCAAAATCGCCTGCAACATTACACCGTCCGACTGTGCTGAAACATCTGGGTCATCTGGGTCAAGGAAAAAACGCGACTCGCCGGTCACTTGGATTTTATTTCGCCAATGTGTAAATTCAGATGGAACATCCGCAGCAATGGATCCTAAAAAAGTACAATCATGAAACCGAATGTTGTTTGAAAGTTCGCGCGTGCTTGCGTAAGGCGTGCCGCTTGTTTCTGCGGTCAGTCCAACAAACTGTTCTGTGAAACCGCCCACGCCATCTGGTTCCATCGACCCCGCGAAGTTCCAATTTGGATCGCTCACGTCTTCTGTAGTTTCAACCCAAGTAACGCCAACAAATGTGCAGTTTTCAAAAACTGCATTTGTACCTACGGGAATTCTGACATTATTAAACGACATATTTTTATACACTGGTCGTTCGTACCAATCGTATGCGCCTTCTGCTTCAAATGGGATACTTTCCCAACCATTTTGACCTGCTGGTGTGTAGATACCAGAGCCGGCAGTTAGATTAGATTGCACCTGTCCGTTAGTTGGGTCACCAAACGAAATGCCAGTAAGCGATTCTGTTTCAAACCATGTCTGCGAATCGGTAAACATCGAGGTTGTTAACTCCGCGAGTCTGTCCTCAGGCAGTTGAAACCGGGAAGCGGTTGATGCGAAATCTGGAACAATCGTGCCTTGCACATCTTCTTGCCAAACACCGCCACTTGCTGCTTCCCAATCGGCTACATCAACAGCAAACCCAACACTACCATCTATTTTCGCATACCTATCACGCCCGTCAATAATGCCATCATTCCATCCAAGCTCTGTGTCAACCGAGTCGATTACACCGTCACCGTTTCGGTCACTTTTTGCATTATCAATCAAGTTAGCTAACTGCATATCTTGCGTAAACTCATCTGTCAAACCAGTATGTCCAGAAGTAGATGCTTGCACAGAATCGTAGACCACTTGAATATCCCCATCAATATCGTA
>CEOP01070851.1_pt1 | contig 15522 bp, 18 predicted proteins | sample 361301 | NCBI WGS metagenome assembly CEOP01 (sample SAMEA2619548, study PRJEB7988) | marine metagenome | biome: marine biome (ENVO:00000447); feature: deep chlorophyll maximum layer (ENVO:xxxxxxxx); material: "saline water (ENVO:00002010), including plankton (ENVO:xxxxxxxx)" | depth 55 m
GCAGGTACATTCCGACAGATGAAGAAAATGGTGCTACTGAAATAAATAGTTGAAATGAGATTTATTTTTACTTGTTTAGTATTATTAATTGCTGTATCATTTTCACAAAAAAACTCAAAAGCTTTAAAAGTAGTAGAACACAAAAATAGCTGGAAAGCATACCGTTCAGGTATAGAAATTCCAAAGTCTCATTTCTTTCGAATTGTAAATGATGAACATAATAAAGACCAGTCTCTATTATATGAGAAAAAGTTTATGGTTAGGAGATTTAAACTCAGTTGTTTTATGTGTGGTAACTCAAGCTTAGGGTTGATCAGTCTTGCTGCTGACAATCAAAAAATGATAAAAGTAACTTTGTATGGATATATACTTACAAGTATTGTAAAAAGATTGATTAAACAAGATTCTGTAGATATTACTTTTGATGAAGCATTGAACATTGCTAAGGAATATAATGACAGCCTAAAAGGGCAAACTAAAATAGCGATATAAGATTTTAATAAATATCAAGGTCTTTGAGCGCTATATAATCTAAATTTTATAGGCTATGGAGATTAGAGTTATATTAACTAAGTATCTAACCAGTGCTCTTGCAACCCTAACGTTCTTATCTGCAAGCACGACAATTACCAAAAATACAACATGGTCTAATGATATAACACTTACCAAAAGTGTTATTGTTAATAAAAATATAATTCTTACAATTAAAAAAGGTGTAAATATATTTATTGATCAGTCAGACCTCAGTATTGAAGATCATGGACATATTGGTTTATCTATTCTAGGGGCAATTAAAATAGAAGGTACTGTAGATAGTATGGTTACCATTAGACCTTCAATGATTACATCAAATAATAACTATTGGACAGGTATCACTATCCATGAGAGTAAAACACCTAGTAAGATCGAATTTTTATCTTTATCAAATGCAAGAAGTGGAATAGATATAAAGTCTAAGGCTACTGCTCGAGGCCTAATTATAGAAAACTGTGGTAAAAATGGTATTTATATAGAAAGTGCAACAAATGACTCTATCGAATTAAATAATATAGATATAAAGAGATCTGATGGAGTGGGTCTTTTTATTCAAAAGGGTAATGTTTTTATTGATTGGGTATCTATCCATGATTGTAAGAGTATTGGTCTAGTTAATAATAATTATGGGGTTGTAGATATAAATAATACTAGAATAATAAATAATAAAGATAATGGTATCGTGAACTATGGCAATATGACGGCTTATAATCTTTCCGTTAAGGAAAATAGGCATGGGATAATTATTTCTTCTGGGTTCTCTGTTATAACAAATGGAAGTATATCAAAAAATAGATCAAATGGTTTATTGATTGGTGGTAGTAGCAATGTAAATATCGAGGGGGTTACGATTGAGCAAAATAAAGGGTATGGGCTTGAATTGACAGATTGGAGCCAAGAAGATTATTCTAGTTTATGGTTAAAAGAAAAGAGCCCTTCAGTGGGAATCATCCACTCTAATTTTATTGATAATTATAAAACCACTGTATTAGATCAATATAGATATAACAATATATGGAGCGACTGGAATGACATAGAATATTCTGGAGATGGCTGGGTTCAAAATTGGCAAGAAAATATACATAGAGAAATACCCTTTGGAAGAATAGGCTGGGTTGGCTTTCAATATAACTCTAATAATGGAGGTAGTGAATTTTCTTGGCAGCCATGTACTGGGAATAGTGTCTGGTCTCCAATTTTTGAAATTCAAAATTCTAGAGATCAAACTATCACATATCTGCCTGCCCCATTCCAATGTAGTTGGAATCCATTAGCGGGAAAAAATTCAAATACTTGGATCAAATATGGTGATTTTGTTGGAAATATCGATAGTAGTGATAGTTACTCTGATTGGATTATAAATAAAACAGATTTAGCATCTTCAAATAGATATCTACTGAAGCAATATTTCAAATATGCATTTTTACCAGGTCAAGATAGTAGCTTTGCTGTTAAACCTGATGTTACTGATTTTAGTCTTAGTTTCTATCATGGAGGGAATGAGGTCTCTAGTTACAGTGATAATAGTAATATTAATTTAAATTCTAATTATTGGGGTTCATTAAAGAAAGAAAAACAATTAGCTAATTTATTTGGAAACACAGATTTAGCAATAGATACTATGCTAGCATCATTCAATAAAGATGGATTATCAAATCTTGAATCAGATAATGATATAACTATTTATACACCCTCTAAGGGCCTTGCATATCAAGAAATCAAATTACTTGAGGTTGGTTGGCATGCATCTGGCTGGATGCCAATGGTTGACATTTTTATAAGCGTTGATAATGGGGATACATGGGAAAGTATAGGCTCAGATATAATAAATAATGGTAAATATAGCTGGTGGAACAATCTAATCGTTGGAGAAAAATTTTTTATAAAAATTGAAGATTCATATAACTCAAATAATCGTACAATTGTTGGGCCATGTGATGTGATTGAAAATATTACTCCGTTAATGCAAATAGAGATTAATGAGCTTCATTTTATTACAGGTGAAAATGAAAAAGAGTTTTCCATAAAAAATATAGGCGGCGGCTTACTTGAATGGTCGCTTTCATCTAATGTGAATTGGATAAATTTGAATCGATATAGTGGGTCAGCTAAAAGAGAATCGTTTTGTAAAGTTGAAGTAAATAGAACTGGTATCCGTAATGGTAAATATAATGGTAAAATATTCATTAATTCTAAATCTGATGAAAAACATATTGATGTTAGTATGATCGTTGCGAAGCCTTCTCTTTACATAGATACAAAATATCTTAGTTTTGATTCTACTAAGAATAGTCAAACATTTAACATGAAAAATTTTGGTGGTGGTACAATGACCTGGGAAATTTTATCTGATGTACGCTGGCTTATCGTTAAACCAAATAGGGGTAAATTTATTACTGGTAAAACGGTAGGTATATCCATTGACCGTTCTAAACTTAGAGTTGGCAACAATAATACCACCCTAAAAATTAGATCAAATGTAGGCGAGAGGACTATAGAGGTATCCGCATTTGGTACGAAAACACCAAAGCATGATACGGTTAAGTCTACTTTTGATCCATGGCGTTGGATGTATAATTATGATGTTTATTAGGATGGGTATTTTATTAATCTTTTAAGCTTTTTATATACATTATTGGTAGCATGAGTAATAGAACTGGAAAAATATTAAACCACCAAAGGGTTGCTGAAGCTAAAATTATAATTATAAAAATGATTTTTTGACTCATATATGATAGAATTTAAATATAATGGTATTTTGAATGAAAATTAGTTCTTCGCAGATGTTATCATTTTTTGCCGCTACAGGTATCATATTTTTATATATTTTTGGCACAGAAAGAGATTTTACAATAACCGAAAATACCGAAAATGAGTATGCTAAAATGATGGATAGAAATAGTAGGGCGAATGAAATTAAAAAATCTATTATTTCGACATTAGAATTAATAGCATACAAAGAATGGGCTATTGATTCATTAGTATTGATTGAAAAAAAATATGAGAGTATGGACTCTGTTTTAATTCAGAGATTAGAAGATATAAAGTTTGAGTTTGGTTATAGTGGCATGTTGAAAAAAATAAATAATAATAAGAATACGCAATTAGATTTAGGAAAAGATCAAAAAAAAGACGTTAATATTCAATTACAAAAATTACTTATTCTAGATGAAATTGATTCTTTGAATAATATTCTAAGCTACCATCGTAGATCATTAGACACTCTTCGTTCATTAAGTCGTTATAAGTTTTATCTTAATCAACCAAGGTTTACGAATTAATTTTCATTATTTTTAAAAATAGATTAAAACGCATCATATATATCGATGAAATACTTAAATATTATTCAAAGATTTTTTGAATTACAGTTTGGCAAAGTTCTAAATGAAGAAATACTATTAAGTAGACTTCATGATTGTTTAGAAAAAATTAATAAAGAAGGCGTGTCTGTATTAAACGATTTTACATTTTTTCATAAATATTTAAATGATGGAGTAAGGTCACAAAAAACAAATCAAAATATTATTTATGGTTTTATCCATTTTCAAATATTTGCATTATTAGTTTTCTTATTTAGCGGATTAAGGATTGGTGTTTTTAATTTATTGGCAATTATTAGTCTTATTATATGTGAATATCTTCTTTGCTGGCTAATAATTAACATCGATAAACAAAACTTATTCATTCATAATATTTTTGATTGGTCAAAAAAAATTACACAAGATCTAGACTTAATGAATTATCTTGTGCTTGATTCTGGAGATGTTTCTGCTGTTAGCGTACCATTTAATGAAAATAAATATGCGAAACTTTGGTTAAAAGAGATGTCTACAAGTATGGACATGTCTTGGGAAAATATTACGATTGAACTATTGGAGGATGAAAAAATACTTTTTCCAAACATAAGAGTTTCATTGGGTGGTATTAGAAAATCAATTCAAAATGCAGAGGTCTATGGTTTTGTAGATGGAACTGACAATCCTATACCAAATAAATTATTTAAAATATTGATGCTTTTTTCAAGAAAGAAAAGTATTCGATTCTTTGGTGGAGATAAAGAAAAAGCTAAGATTGATTTAGCAGTAAAAGAATTAACAAGACATTTGGAGTTATTATTTGGTAAGAGAGATACCTCTCCAATAATTTTCAATGAAGAAAGTGAAGAATGGGAAACTGTAATAAATATTGTTGATCGTTCAAATACATATAGAAATAATATTAAACAAAGCTTAGACATTTTTATTAAAATAATGAATTCGTATACGGGTAATAATAGGATATCATAGTTTATGTTATATAAGTTTTTTAATTCTGTTGTATTTGTTTTACTAATTCATATTGCTGCGATTAAACCTATATATCCTCAAGAATATATATTTGTTGGCAATCCAGCTACCATTCTAGAGCATGGTACATATAAACAAAGTTTTAACACTGGAATGTATTTTTATCATAAACGACAGTGGGAATTGGCAATAGATTTTTTTAAAAGATGCTCTGAATTAACAAGAAAAAAAGTAAAACATTTTAGTCCACTGACTTGGAGCTATATCTATAATGGTGAATATTCATTAGCGATAAAGTCACTATCTAATATAAAAAATAGGAAAGAGAGGCGATTGATTAGCTTGGTTTTAAAAGAAATTACTTCAAAAGGCATGAAAAATACTTTTAGTAAAAATGCTATTGATAGAATTATTACTGATAAGAAAGATATTATTAAAAGAACCAAAGCCAATCTTATTGCCATTTCGAAGCATGAAATTATAGGTTATGGTCCTTGAAGAAGCTTATATTTGGGTGAAAGTATTTATACATAACTTTTGGAATCTAGGGCTTGATTAATGAATATTAGTTTAAAATCTGTTGTTATTTCTACCGTTCTTTCTTTTATAATTGTTTATCCAAGCTATTCTCAAAGTCCTAAACCAAGAACTCAATCTTCAAGGACTTCAAAAAATAACACCTCAGCTCAGACCAAGCAAGTTGCTGTAAAATCAATAAATAGTCCAAGATCACATCGCGTAAATAGACAGTGGGAGAAAAATACTACTCTTGGTATGTATAGTAGCTTTCCTTCCAAAACAAATAAATATTCAAGAAAAAATTTCAATATAGATGTACCTTCAAATGATGATGAAACTGTTCAAGAAGACGAACAAAAACAATCAGGGCTAGAGAAAAAAGAAAAAGAAGGTTTTTGGAAAAAGTTAAAACTGTTTAAGAAAGAATAATTATTTATAATTAATCTTCATCTACGTTTATTTTTATTCCAAGTATCTCCTCAGCAAGATAAACAATTTCCATTTCAGAAGTCATTACAATCCCATCAGCTTCAACAATATGTGCAATCATTGGGCCAATTGATTTGATCTGATCATCAGATAATAGTGATTTAATTCTTTCTAGTATTGATCTAAGATAGTTTTTCTTTTCTTCTGATGCTTGATTTGCTAAAACAGTGTGGGCTTGATTAAAAAAATTTTCTGCTCTATCTGATGAATGCTCTGGGAATAGTGATGATATAGCTTTTATCCAAGATTCTCTTTCTTCATAGCTAGCCTGTTGGTCTGCGATTTGTATTGCGGCAAAAAGGTGTGTGACGGACTCTAAGGGGGACATATCATTCGGTTCGTTAATAATTGGTTTTTTATCTGATCTAAACAGACTCATTTTTTTTATTCTCCCATTCATCTGGTGTTAAGGTTTTCATGCTAAAAGCGTGTATCTCATGTTTCAATAAGTCTCCGAGCGCTTCGTATATTATTTTATGTCGTTCAATCAGAGATTTATTTATAAAATTTTCTGATACAATAATAGCCTCAAGGTGGAATCCACCGTTGTGTTGCTCATGATTTAAGTGTCGACCAGTAAAGTCTTTCACCTCAAAATGCATTACCTTTATAATATTTATTAATTTTTGTTCAATTTTGTTACTTATGTCCATTAATTTAATCTACTATTATTATATAATTAATCGTAATGAATATATCTAAATTATTTCAATTAACCGAAAAAGATAAAACTCAATATCAAAAATTGATTGATGACATAGATCTTAATTCATCTGATGAAGTAATAAAAACCCTTAACGTTAAACTTGATAAGCTAATCGAATCTGGCAAGTTAAATAACATTGAGGTGGATCTGATTAAGAATGTTTCAGTTTTAGTTAGTATATATCAAACATATCCAGACCTAACAGATTCAATTAGGAAAAGGATATTATTTGCTATTTCTTATTTTTGTGATGTAAATGATGATATTCCTGATATTGTGCCCGGAATAGGCTATTTAGATGATGCTGTTGTTGCTAGATGGGTTATTGAATCAATAAGCAAAGACTTACCAGAAGTAAGTATTGCTTAATAAATTATTTTGATTTTTTATTTGCTTTGATTTCATCAAAGTCTTCTTCAGAAAACTGCCATTGGCACTTATAACACCACCAGGGCTTACCATAGTAGGATGGGCTATCTTCACATAGTTCTAAATCATTTTTACATTTTGGGCATTGTTTTTCTGTGCCGGGTTCAGGCCATTTATAATCTGGCTTGTATTCGAGTCCATCTTCAAAAGTATGATGTTTCATTGTACGTTAAATTACAAATCTTAGTTGTAAAAAAAAATTAACTAATTTGGAATATTAAAAATATAGCCATTAAAACTAAACTCATTGCTGTAATTCTTTTTACCATAAATTGTTTATCAAGAGTTTTTGTTTCAACAACGTAGTGTTCGTAGAACATAAAAACTTCGAGAGTATCGTTCGGCGCTACATATACTCTTTTATAGGCATCAGATAAATCTTCCTCAACATATTTTTTTGTTAATTCTGGCGGTAAGTAGCTTACTAAATGAAATCCTGGCAGAACTGGTATCGGGTTATTTAATGGATGTTTGCCAATGAATATCCCATCAATATAAAAAGGTACCTGCATACTATCAGTTCGAATATCAATAAAACCAAATTTTTCCATATCTCGACTTTGCTGGGCGGATGATGAACCAAGCAGTAAAAAGGATATGATTATGATATATATATATTTATACACTTATAATAAATTATTTTTAACTATGGTTTTAATCAAATAAGTAAATTTACCTAGCGATTATGTATAGAATTTGGATAATAGCGCGCTTATTTCCTATAATGGTTAGCCTACTGTTTTTTTCATGTGCCTATTTTAATACTTTTTATAATGCAGAAAAGTACTTCAAAGAGGCTAACAAAATGCGTCTGGAAAAGTCTGGTCAATCTATTCCTTTAAGGGCTATCGATAATTATGGTAAAACAATACAAAAATGTAAAATTGTATTATCTGACTTCCCCGAATCTAGATACGTCAATGATGCAATTTTATTAATGGCAAAAGCTCAGTTTTACAGATCTGAATATGATGAAGCAATTTCGAATCTAAAAATTATATATAATAAAGGAAATATTGAGCAAATAGCAGAAGCAAAATATTGGTCAGCTGTTTGCAAGTGGAAAAAAGGAAAAACCCAAACGGCAATAAATGAGTTAAAAGAAATAATAAAAGCATCTAGTGATAAAAATATAAAGGCGCAGTGCCACTTATCCTTAGCAGATATCTTTAATGAAATAGATAGAAATGATGATTTTCTATTTCACTTAGAAGAAGGAGCAAAAATAATTATTGATAGAGCTGAAAAAGGGATAGTTTATAATAAGTTAGCAGACATTGCTTTTAATAATGAAAATTATGCTATAGCGGAGGCAGCATATAAAGAAGTGATAAAAAACTCTTTAGCGAAAGAAAAAATTGAAGATGCTCATATTCAGTTATTGAAAATTTCAAGAATACTTGGAGATCATCGAAGCGCAGAAAGAAAAATCAAATCTTTATTAATTGATGAAAAGTTTAAAAATATTAAAGGGGATCTTGAGATAGAGTTAGTACAGCTATATATAGCACAAGATGATATTGACAATGCAATAGTAAGGCTAGAATCAATTATCAAAGAATATGAAAGAACAAAAACGTCTTCTGAAGCTTATTTTTTATTGGGGCAGCTTCACTTATCAAGTATTTGGAAGCCAGATGTCGCTAAAGAAAAATTTTTGCTAGTTAAAAAAGAATACAACAGGTCAGAATATGGCCCTATCTCTGAAAATAAAATCAAGGCAATTGATGGTTATAATAAATCATTAGAGGATCTATTAATATATGAATCTATGGAAGCGGATACTGCATCGAAAGACACTGTGGTATCTGATACTATAATAAATAAAATATCTAAGCCATCTGCTTCGTATGAAGAGTTATTATATCATATAGCAGATATTGAGGCCTTTAATTTTGGAAGACTAGATACGGGAATTGTTTTTTTTAAAAAAATTTTAGAAAATGATTCAGCTTCAAAATATTATCCGAAAGCATTGTTTGCTCTTTCATTGTTATATGATGATATCGATGATTCAGTTAATAGCAATAAATATCAGATGATCCTTAAGTCTAAATTTCCAACATCAGATTACACTTCATATTTAAATAAAGACAATGTCATCAATAAAGAAAAAAGACCTATAGAGTTATTATTCTCAAAGGCCGAAGGCTTATGGCATAGTAATCCAGTATTATCTATGAATGCATTTAAAGAAATAATGAAGATAGATTCAATTAGTGAGCTGTCTGCTTCGGCAGCTTATTTTTTAGGTTATCAATATGATTATACTTTTGCTCAGATAGATAGTGCATACAAATATTATAATTGGCTAAATATGAGGCATCCTATATCAGAACAAAATAATTTGGCAAAGTCTAGAATAAAAATCCTTCAACAGTTAGTAACATCTACTAAGAAAGATTCAATTACTACGGTTAACTAATTGCTAAGTTATAGAAAATATCTTTTTTCAATTTTATATCGTTTGGTCAGGTTTTTAGTAAAGAACATTGTTTTTGGTTATCAGAAAGTGCTTTTGAAAGATCGGGATTTAGAGTCTATCGTTAATTTTGGCGATAAAAATCTAATTCGGATCAATAAATATTTCGGGAATTTTGCATATGGTTTTTCAATCCCAAAAAATATCGGTTTAGATATTTTTGATTTAAAATTTAAGTCTCCTCTCGTCGCTGCTTCATTTAAAGCTGAGAAAGATTTATTAGGCATTTGGCTAAAATTAGGTTTAGGTGGAGCAATATTTAAGACTATTATGAAAGATGAGCGAATTGGTAATAAAAGACCAAGAATGCAACAAGTTAGGCTTGAAAGACAGCCTTGCATTGTAAACGCTCTTGGCCTACCAGGTAAGGGGATTGATAGCTTTTTAAAAGAAATTATACTTTCTCCTTTGTGGGAATATGAAAGACCCTTGGGTATCAGCATTGGCGGTGAAGATTTTGGTGAATATGTTTATGGTTTTGATAATATAGAAAAATCAATTCATAATAAAGTTCCAGATAATTATTTCTATGAAATTAATATTAGTTGTCCAAATACAGATACGGGAATGAGCTTAGGCGATGACTTAGTTAGTTTGGAAAAATTGACTAATCATATAAGGTCTAATTGTTCTGCTGTAATTTCTTTGAAAGTTTCACCAGATTGGTCTAATGATCATTTAAGAAATATAGGTGAAATTATTAGACAAAAAGAAAAAATGTTTGTAAACGCAGGAAACACACAGTTTAGATCTATTGACTCATTGGGATTAAAAAAAAATCAACTATCTAGGACTGGCGGCGGATTAAGTGGCGTAGCAATTTTTCCAAGAACCTTAGAGATGATTCATTTATATAAAGATATGAATATTAATATCATGGCAACTGGCGGAGTTTCAACGATTCATCATTTACAAGCAGCTAAAAATTCTGGCGCTAGCCTAGTTGCTATGGCGACTGCTCTTATTATGGATCCATACTGTATACCAAAAATCAATTATGAACTAGGAGGTTAGGTTGTTGACTGTTTCTCTATTTGAACCTCAAATACCTCCAAATACAGGTAACATAGCGCGTTTATGTGGGGCAAATTATATAAAGCTGGACCTGGTAGGTGAAATTGGTTTTGATATGAATGACAAACATCTAAAAAGAGCTGGCCTAGACTATTGGAAGCATATAGATTGGGAATACTTCCCAAGTCTTGAAGAATATTGTAGTACTGTCTTTAAAAACAATTTTCATTTACTAACTACTAAATCAAAAATACCTTATACTGAAAGAATTTATCGGACTAATGATTATTTAATATTTGGTAGTGAAACTAAGGGTATTTCTGAGAAAATTTTAAGCTCATTTCCGGAAAATACATGTACAATACCAATGAAGAATAAAAATATTCGAAGTTTAAATTTAGCAACTAGCGTTGGTATAGTTTTACATGAGGCTATTCGTCAAATAAGATATGTATAAAATATTTATATTACTAGTTAGTGTCTTTCATTTATTATCTTGCACCAGCTCGCCTAGATATGGAAGAGTAGATAGTGCGCCTAAGAGTAAAAGGCCTGCAAGTATTTCTTCGAAAAAAACGAAGCCTAAAAGCACCGCAGTATTCATTGATCCAAAAACTGTCAATACTAATGTTAAGCATAAAAAAAAGATGGTTGGCATCAGTTCATTTTACGCAGAAGATTTTCATGGCAAGCTCACTGCAAATGGAGAGGTCTATGATATGTATGGTTTAACTGCAGCTCATAAGACATTGCCACTAAATACAGTTGCTAGAGTAACAAACTTAGCAAATGGTAAATCACTAATTTTAAGAGTAAATGATAGGGGGCCATACATCCAAGGTAGAATGTTAGATTGTTCTTATGGCGCAGCGAAAAAATTAGATTTTATTAAGCAGGGAACAACTAAAGTTCAAATTGACATTATTGAATGGGGCGATGGTGTTTATATGCATCACAGGAAACCTTCAAAATGAAAAATATATTTTTGATTGTAAACCCAAAGAGTGGGACTAAAGATTATAATCATAATTTAAATATAGTAATAAATGAGTTTAAAAAAAATAAAGTAGAATATACTTTAAGTAAAACTGAATATTCTGGGCATGCAATTGATTTAGTTCGTTCTTTTGATATAGTAAAATATGATTCTGTATGTGCTATTGGAGGAGATGGAACTCTATATGAGGTCTTAAATGGAATGCTCACCAGAGGTGATAATATTAAAATACCAATTGGTTTATTACCTGGGGGGACGGGTAACTCATTTTTGAAGACAGTTGGTCATTTAAACCTTATTGATTCCGTTAATAATATTTTGAGGAATATGCCTATGAATGTAGATCTGATGGAGGTTAATGCGTCAGGTAAAAAATATTATTCATTAAACCTAGTTGGGTGGGGTATGGCTACAGATATATCAGTTTTTGCAGAAAAATTGCGATTTATAGGTGGACAGAGGTATAATATTGCCTCGATTTTTGAGATCATAAAAAATAAAAAAAGAATTGCTAGTCTCATAGTTGACGGAGAAGAGAGAAAGGATGATTTTTGTTTTATTATTTCTTGTAACACTAAATATATTGGCAAGGGAATGAAAATAGCACCTAAGGCATTGATTGATGACGGATTGCTCGATTTAATTATTGTTAAAAAAACTACTAGAGCTACCTTGTTATCAGTTTTTCCAAAAATATTTAATGGGACGCATATTGACCATGATGCTTGTGAATATGTACATTGTAATTCTTTTTCTATTATTCCAGAAGAAAACGGGCAATTGAATATTGATGGCGAAATAATTGGAGCTACTCCTGTCGATGTAAATATTGTAAAAGGAGGTATTAATTTATTAGTCTGATAAAATATTAACAGATTTATTGTAAATTAAAATATGGAAGAATTGAAAGGTAGAAAATTAATATTGATTTTTGGAATCCCTTTGGGTATCGGTCTCTTTTTAATAGGAAATCCAATATTTGCTCTTGTTACTACTCTTGTTATGATAGCTGGTTTAGATGAGTTTTATAATATCAGTGAAAAAAAAGGAGCCTATCCGAATCGTATATTTGGATTTATAATTAGTATCCTCATATCCATCGCCTATTCAGGAATATATTCTCATCATCAGATTACAATTATGGGAGTAATCTGTTTATCGGTTATAAGTGTCTTTTTTATTGAAATTATAAATGATAAAGAAGAAGCTTTGCTTAATATTTCAACGACATTCTTAGGCATTTTGTTTGTTCCTGTTATGTTAGGAACAATTATTCACTTAAGGCAGTTAGATCACATTTATAATTCAAATATTACACTTATTCTATTTCTTTCGGTATGGTTGTGCGATACATCTGCTTTCTTTTTTGGCACAAAATGGGGCAAGAAAAAAATACTACCAAAGATAAGCCCTAAAAAAAGTTGGGTTGGTTCAATATCTGGGTTTATTACATCTCTATTAATATTTATAATTTCCTATTATTTTGGATTGTTAGGCAATAAGTACACTTTGGTTGATGGGTTAATTATTGGTTCTATTGCAGGAATTTTTTCTCAGCTTGGTGATTTTGCAGAGTCTTTATTAAAAAGAGATGCTGGAGTTAAAGATTCGGGTAGTATTTTAAGAGGACATGGTGGAATTTTAGACCGTTTTGATTCGTTATTATTTTCATCGCCAATGGTTTATATTTATCTACTTATTTTTGCATATTAATTATCAACAAGATTATGAGACCACCTAATTGAAGCTACATTCAATTTTAGCAACTGACTGCGGCAGTACTACAACGAAAGCCATTCTAATAGAATATATAGATGGAGAATACCGTTTAAGTTATAGAGGCGAAGCTCCTACCACTGTTGAAGCTCCTTTCGAGGATGTTACTAGAGGTGTACTAAATGCCACAATGGAAGTTGAAGAATTATCTGGTCGAAAACTTATTGATGGTGAGAATATAATAACTCCTCAAAAAGATAATATGGGTGTAGATATATACATCTCTACTAGTTCAGCGGGAGGTGGTCTTCAAATGATGGTGGCTGGTGTAGTGAAATCAATGACAGGAGAGAGCGCAGAGAGAGCAGCGTTAGGCGCTGGGTCAATTGTTATGGATGTTCTTGCTTCTAATGATGGAAGAAAGCCACATGAAAAAATTACTAGAATAAGACAACTTAGACCGGATATGATTTTACTATCTGGTGGGATAGATGGTGGTACAACAAAGCACGTAGTTGAATTAGCAGAAATTTTAGCGGCAGCAAACCCCCAACCAAGACTAGGCCAGAACTATAAATTACCAGTGATATATGCTGGGAATAAAAAAGCAACTAAAGCAATAAAAAACACATTGGGTGAGTTAACAGACTTGGATGTTACAGAAAATATAAGGCCTATTCTTGAATTAGAAAACCTTAAGCCTTCTCGAGATAAAATCCATGACCTTTTTATGGAACATGTCATGCAGCAGGCGCCTGGATATAAAAAGCTCATGAGTTGGACAGATGCTCCGATTATGCCGACACCTGGCGCGGTTGGTTCTTTAATTGAAATGGTTGCTCAGAAAGATAATATTTCTGTTGTTGGTGTTGATATTGGCGGAGCTACTACTGATATTTTCTCTGTTTTCCAAAAACAGTTTAATAGGACAGTTAGCGCGAATCTTGGGATGAGTTATTCTATATGCAATGTGCTAGCAGAGACTGGTTTGTCAAACGTTTTGAGGTGGGTACCTTTTGATATTGATGAAAAGGAACTAACTAATCGTATCGGCAATAAAATGATAAGACCCACTACCGTTCCACAAAGTCTTGAAGAATTAGTTATCGAACAGGCTATAGCCCGTGAAGCATTAAGATTGTCCTTTATCCAACATAAATCCTTCGCAGTAAACCTAAAGGGTGTCCAGAAAGAGCGAACTATTTCTGATGCTTTCGAACAGTCTGACTCTGGACAATCTTTGGTAAATATGATGGAATTAGATCTTATTGTTGGCTCAGGTGGTGTTTTATCTCATGCTCCAAGAAGGCAGCAATCTGCAAAAATGTTAATTGATAGTTTTCTGCCAGAGGGTGTCACTTCATTAGCTGTAGACTCGATATTTATGATGCCACAATTAGGCGTTATGGCTAATATTGATAAAGAAAATCTATCTGAACAAGCTCGAGCAGCTGCTCTTGAGGTTTTTGATAAAGATTGCCTGATTAGGTTAGGCACTTGCATAGCTCCAGTTGGAAGTTTTATCGGTAAAAAAGAAGTATTGAAGGCTGAACTTGAATTTAAAAATGGTCAGAAGAAAGAAATTAGCCTTGATTATGGGGAGCTAATTATTGTTGATGCAGACTATGATGAGATTAATATCACCATTGTACCTGCTAATGGAGTTGATGTTGGCGGCGGGATGAATGAACAGATACGGACAAAGATTTATGGTGGTGAGGTTGGAATTATTTTTGATGGAAGAGGTCGACCTTTAACGTTAGACCCTGATCCTAAAATAAGAATTTCTGATCTAAATAGATGGTCTGAAACTTTTAACGAATATCCAGGTTTAGAAAAATAATATGGCACATTCATATACACCCGGTTTAAAAGTATTAAAAAATAGTAAGATATTAAAAGATCGTCGTTTACCTTTAAAAGGAACGGTTAAGTCAAATATAGGAGACAAGGTTAAGCCTGATGATATTGTGGCTAACACAAACCTTCCAGGAAATGTTCAGATGATAAATGTTGCTAATCAACTAAATATTGATGCGATTGATATCAATAAGTACATGTTAAAAAAAGTTGGTGAAAAAATAAATAAAAATGATATGATTGCAGAAACAGATGGTCTTTTTGGTTTTTTTAAATCATCTGCTTTATCACCAGTCGATGGCACTATAGAGTCAGTTTCAGAAGTTACCGGACAAGTTGTTTTAAGAGAGTCTCCAATTCCAGTTGAGGTGGATGCGTATATTGAAGGAAGGATTGATGATGTTATACCTGGTGAAGGTGTTGTGATAAGGTCAGATGGCGTATTTATCCAGGGTATTTTTGGTATAGGTGGTGAAAGCAGAGGTGAAAT
>CEOP01042855.1_pt1 | contig 15444 bp, 8 predicted proteins | sample 361301 | NCBI WGS metagenome assembly CEOP01 (sample SAMEA2619548, study PRJEB7988) | marine metagenome | biome: marine biome (ENVO:00000447); feature: deep chlorophyll maximum layer (ENVO:xxxxxxxx); material: "saline water (ENVO:00002010), including plankton (ENVO:xxxxxxxx)" | depth 55 m
ACTTTTTCAACTGATGTTACAGTTGCTGGTTCAGTAATTAATGCTGGCACATATACTCTATTCACTATACCAAATGAAGATTCTTGGGAGGTTATGTTGTATTCTCAGATAGATTTATGGAGTGTTCCAAGAGATTGGGATGAGTCTAAAATTATATTCAGATCAAGTTTTGATGCAAATGTTTCTACGGATGGAGATTCCATGGAAACTTTCTCAATTTGGATTGGTAATGTAACGAATAACGACTGTCACCTAAATATGGGATGGGATAATACAGTAGTAAATATCAAGATAGATGTTCCTACAAAGGAGATCGTCGAGAAAAGTATACTTTCTGTACTTGATGGCCCAGAACCTAAAGCTTCAGACTATTACGCCGCTGCAGTCTACTACAGAGAGGAAAACATGAAGATGGATAAGGCATTAGTTTGGATGAAAAAATTTGTTGAGATGACCGATCAGCCTAGATTTTTTCACTTGAGACAGTATGCTCTTATATTAGCAGCAAATAAAGATTTTATGGGTGCTGTTAATGTATCTAGAAGATCCTTAAGATTATCTATGCAGGCAGATAATCAAGATTATGTGAAGATGAACACAGAGTCAATTGCAGAATGGTCTAAAGAGATCAGATAGAATTTTAAGGTAATAACTTTTAAATTTTTATTTTCTTCTTAATACATTAGTAATATGAAAAGATATATTTTCCTATTGCTAATGTATTTTCCTGTCTTTGCACAAGACTATAAGATACCCCCTGAAGTTATAACTTCTTTAATTGATTCTGACCCTCAACCATCTATAAGTTTTAATGATGATGCAAGTTTGGGTTTAGTTCTGAGAAGGGATGGATATCAATCTATTGAAGATCTAGCAAAAGGTGAGCTAAGAATAGCAGGTACCAGGTTAGATCCTTTAAGGTACACTTCATCAAGGATGAGATACTATAAATCGTTATCTCTTCTTAATACTAAAACAGGTGAGGAATCTATTGTGAATTATCCAAAAAACGGTAAATTTTCTTTTTTCCAGTGGTCACCAGACGAAAAAAAAATAGCATATACCAATACCACCTTATTAGGTGTTGAGTTATGGGTTCTAGATATAGAAAAAAGAGAATCATACAAGGTTACTGACAGATATATAAATGACATATTAAATTCTCCATTTCAGTGGTTTAATTCTAGTAATCATCTCTTAGTTACCTTCAAATGCAATATTAATAAACCAAGTATAAGTTCTGTACCAACTGGCCCAATAATTCAAGAGACAACAAATCAGAATGCTCCCTCTAGAACTTATCAAGACTTGATAAAGAATAAAAACGATGAAATATTATTTGAACATTACGCTTGTGTAAACCTTCACAAAATATCTCTAGCAGGTGAGTCCTCACAAATATTAAAAGATGAGTTGATAAAAGACTATGATTTATCACCAGACCAAAAATTTCTTTTAATTGAAAAAATAAAGAAGCCTTTCTCATACCTAGTCCCATATTACAGGTTTCCTTTTGAGATAGCAGCTCTAAATATATCTGATGGTTCAGTTAGCTTAATAGCTGACATACCTCTTGATGAGGTAAGGCCTAAAGGCTTTGATGCAACTAGAGTTGGTATAAGGTCAGTGGCATGGAGACATGACTTGCCGAGTGAATTATATTGGGTTATAGCAAATGACGGAGGAGACCCTAAAGTTAGTACCGAACATAGAGATATTGTATATACACTACCTAGTCCTTTCGTTATCTCAGAGGCAGAAGAGCTTGCAAGGACAAAGCTAAGATTCTCAGGAATAAGATGGGGTGGTGGTAAACAAGCTATTATGACAGAGAGGTTATGGCAAAATAGAAATCAAGTTGTATCCCTTCTTGACACCGATTCAAGGAAAATATTAAAGGTTTTATTTGACAGGCAGTACGATGATATATATTCAGATCCAGGGTCACCAGTTCTAACAAAAAATAAGCTAGGAAGAAACGTTATAGAAATCAAAAAAAATTCAGTTCATATGATTTCTCAGGGAGGTTCACCTGAGGGCTACAGACCATATTTAAGTTTATTAAACCTTAAGACCTTAGATAATAAAATCCTTTTTAGATCTGAGGCTCCTTTTTATGAAAATCCTGTTAAATTTTTTGGTAAAACCCTTGTAACATCAAGAGAGTCAGTAACAGATAACCCTAATTATTTCATAAGAGATTTAGAAAATGGTTCATTTAAACAACTTACTTTTTACGAAAACCCTTACAAAAGTTTAGAAAGTTTAAAAAAAGAAGTTATAAATTATAAGAGAGAAGATGGCATAGACTTGAGTTCTGTTATTTATACTCTAGATTCATATGATTCTGAGAAAGAGGGGAGGTTACCAGTTTTAATTTGGGCCTATCCAAGGGAGTATACATCTAAGAAAGTTGCCAGCCAAGTTAGAAATTCACCCTACAGATTCACTAGAATAAATTATGGTTCACCAATATTTTGGGCTTTAAGAGGATATGCTGTAATGGCAAGTACTGAGATGCCAATAGTTGGATTTGATGGAGATCAACCTAATGATTCCTTTAGGGATCAATTAGTTATGAATGCAAAGTCTGCAATAGATAAGATTGTTGAAATGGGAGTTGGGGACAGGGAGAGGGTAGGTGTTGGAGGACATTCTTATGGAGCATTTATGACTGCAAACTTACTTGCACATTCCGATCTTTTTGCTGCAGGAATAGCCAGGAGTGGAGCTTACAATAGGACACTGACACCTTTTGGTTTCCAGAGAGAGGAGAGAACATATTGGGAGGATCCTGATCTATATAATTACATGTCACCATTCATGCACGCAGATAAAGTAAATGAGCCAATTCTTCTCATACACGGAGAGGAGGATAATAATTCTGGTACTTTTCCAATACAAAGCGTAAGATTTTTCAATGCGATTAAAGGCCACGGAGGAACTTCTAAGCTTGTTATGTTACCAAAAGAAAGTCACGGATACAGAGCAAAAGAATCTATTCTACATACTCTATACGAAATGGACTCTTGGCTTGAAAAATATGTTAAGAATAGAAATATGAAACCTGATGATATTAAGGTCAAGATTAATTAAGAATTTAAATTTATTAAACCAAACCCATTAAAAATGAAATTCTATTACCCACTATTAATTATATTTTTATTTTCTACCTCTCTTTTCTCACAAAAGAAAAAGAAACAGGAAGTTAACCACTTAGATGACATCTCGATAAACGCACTTAAATGGAGATCAGTAGGCCCGGCACTTACGTCTGGAAGAATTTCTGATATAGCAGTAAATAAGAATAAACCATTTGAATACTATGTAGCTGTTGCCTCAGGAGGAGTATGGAAAACTTCTAATTGGGGATTAGAATATATCCCTGTATTTGATAATGAGAATTCATACTCAATAGGTTGTGTTACTATTGACCCTAAAAATGAAAATATAATATGGGTTGGTACTGGAGAAAATAATAACCAAAGGTCAGTAGCATATGGAGACGGTATTTATAAGTCAATTGATGGAGGTAAATCTTGGGAAAATATGGGTCTAAAAGAGTCTGAGCACATTGGTAATATAATTGTTGATCCTACTAATTCAGATGTAGTATACGTTTCTGCTTACGGTCCCTTGTGGAGTAAAGGTGGGGAAAGAGGAGTCTATAAGTCAACAGATGGAGGTAAAACCTGGAGTCGGTCATTATATGTTGATGAACATACAGGAATAAATGAGATTCATATGGATCCAGAGGATTCAAGAGTATTATACGCCACAGCTCACCAGAGGAGAAGGCATGTTTACACATATGTTGGAGGTGGACCTGGTTCAAGCATGTATAAGTCAACTGATTCTGGTTTATCATGGAAAAAAATAAATAAGGGATTACCTAGTGTTGAGTTAGGAAGAATAGGTATGGATATTTCACCTGTAGATAATAATATTTTATATGCAATAGTTGAGGCTGCTGACAGGAAAGGTGGTTTTTATATGTCTGATGACAAGGGAGAGTCTTGGACTAAGCAAAGTAGTAAGGTAACAAGCGGTAATTATTACCAAGAGATTTTTGCTGATCCTATTGATTTAGGAACTGTTTATATCATGGATACCTGGATGTCTGTTACTAAAGATGGAGGAAAAACATTCAATAATGTTGGTGAGGATTTTAAACATGTCGATAACCACTCAATGTGGATAAATCCAAGTAATAACAATCACTGGCTCATTGGATGTGATGGTGGAATTTATGAAACTTTTGACGCTGCTAAAAACTGGGATTTTAAGAAAAACCTTCCAATAACTCAATTTTATAAGGTAGCTCTTGATACTGATGTTCCATTTTATAATATATATGGTGGAACTCAAGATAATTTCACGATAGGTGGACCATCTAGGGTAAATACTTCACATGGAATTACTAATCAGGACTGGTTCATTACACATGGTGGTGATGGATTTGAATCTCAAGTAGATCCCGAGAACCCTAATATTATTTATTCACAGTCACAGTACGGGTGGTTAGTAAGGTATGATAAAAAAAGCGGTGAAGAGGTTGGAATTAAACCTATTTCCAGAAAAGGAGAGTTAGGATATAAATGGAATTGGGACGCTCCTTTGGCGGTTAGTAGTCATAAGTCAGGCAGGCTATACTTTGCCGCAAATAAAGTCTTTAAATCAGATAACTACGGTAATAGTTGGGATGTTATAAGTGATGATTTATCTAGAAAAATCAATAGAAATAAACTAAAGGTATATGATAGAGTTTTGAGTATGGATGCTGTTGCAAAGAATGGTTCTACATCACCATATGGTACTATTGTTGCCTTGTCGGAATCTACATTAGATGAAAATATATTGGTAGTTGGAACTGATGATGGCCTTGTTCAAATTACAAGTGATGGTGGAAATAATTGGATGAAAATCGACAATATTCCAGGTGCTCCGAACCAGTCTTATGTTAACTCAGTATTTACTTCACAGCACGATAAGAATAGAATATATGTGGCATTTAATCACCATAAATATGGTGACTTTAAACCTTATGTTTTTATGTCTGAAGATATGGGAAAGACTTGGAAATCAATAACCAGTAACCTTCCATCAAGAGGGAGTGTATATGCAATTGAAGAAGATCATTTAGATCCAGGGCTAATCTTTTGTGGCACTGAATTTGGTGTGTTTTTCTCCCCAGATAATGGACAAAACTGGAAACAATTGTCGAGTGGTTTACCAACTATAGCTGTGAGAGATATAGCTATTCAGAGAGAGATGAATGACCTAGTTCTAGGAACATTTGGTAGAGGTTTTTATGTGATGGATGACTACTCAATGCTCAGAAATATTGAAAATGAGAAAATAGATGAAAAAGCAATGATTTTACCTATTAGAGAGGCTATAATGTGGGAAAAGTCTAATCCATTAGGTTTGCCTGGAAAGTCATTTCAAGGTGATAATTTTTATGTGGGAGAAAATTTAGATCCAGTAGCGATGATAAATTATTATTATAATGAAACTTACAAGTCAATAATGGATAGAAGGAGAGAAGAAGAAAATAAGTTGATCAAGGTTAGCAAAGATGTTTCTTATCCAGATTATAATTCTTTAAAAGCAGAAATGAATGAGGGTAAGCCTCAGTTGTTATTTACCATTATAAATTCAGACGATCTCGTAATAAAAAAAATATTAAAGAGCCCAACTAAAGGGTTTAATAGATTTCATTGGGATCTCAGATATGAAGTTACTAGTCCTGTCAGTTTCTCATCACCTTCATTCTATAACCCATTTGCTGGGACTAGACAAGGTACATTAGTTGAACCTGGGAAATATACTATTAGGATGGAATATTTAGTAGATGGAAAGATCTCTTCTCTAGGAGATCCGAAAGAATTTATAGTCTCTTTACTAGATAATACTGAAATGCCGGCTATTGATAGAAAAGAAAAAATACAATTTCAGAGAGAAGTGGCAAAAATGCAAGGTGAAATTAGTTCTTACTCTAGTATCTTCTCAGAAATATCAAACAAAATAAAATATTTTGAAGTTGCAGTTTTAAGGTTAGAGAAGCCAATGGAAGAATTATTATCCGATCTTAATGAAATAAATGAGGCATCTAGAGAGATCAGGGTAATGCTCTATGGAGATAATGTAAAAAGAAAGTTAGATATGCAGGAAATACCTACTCCCTCTGCAAGAGTTGGGATAATTGCCAGTGAGCAGAAATATTCGACATCTTCTCCAACTGAGACACATATAAACAGCTTTAAAATAGCAAAAGAGGAGTTTGGTCCTATAAAAACTAAAGTAGACTCATTAGTTGAAAAAGTTAAGAGTTTAGAAGATAAAATGAAGTTAGTAGGTGCGGCATATACACCTGGTAGATTCGAAAACTGATTACTTTAAAATATTTAATTAAAATTATGAGAAATAAATTTTACATATTAATTGCCATTTTAATTCCATTTCTTTCAAATTCACAAGAAATAAGTAAGACTACAATTTCAGATATGAAATTTAGGCACGTAGGACCAGTAGGTAATAGACTTACTTGTGTAGCTGGAGTTGCTGATCAGCCAATGGTCTACTATGTTGGTGCTGCATCTGGTGGTGTCTGGAAGACCAAGGACGGGGGCCTAAACTGGTTTCCTATATTTGACGGCCAAGAAGTACATTCAATAGGTGCTGTTGCTGTTGCGCCATCAAATCCAATGGTAGTTTATGTAGGGACTGGAGAGAGTTCAATAAGATCTAATGTCTCAATTGGTGATGGGGTCTATAAGTCAGAAGATGGTGGTGAGACATGGGAACATATAGGGTTAAAGAATTCAGGAAGAATTTCAAGAATAATAGTACACCCAGATGATCCAGATAAGGTATATGTTGGTGCATTAGGACATGCTTACTCACCACAGAGAGACCGAGGAGTTTACGTAAGTCACGACGGAGGAGGTTCATGGAAACATACACTTTTTGTAGATCAAAACACAGGTATTTCTGATATGGCAATGGATACGGATAATCCTAGGGTATTGTTTGCAGGAGCATGGCACCTTGAGTTAAAAACGTGGAAAAGAATTAGTGGGGGTCCTGGAAGTGGGATTTTTAAATCTACTGATGGGGGAATGACGTGGGATAGATTAGTAGGTAATGGCCTCCCAACAAGAGATGTCGGGAAAATAGCGTTAGCAATGACTCCGGCAGCTCCAGACAGGCTCTATGCTCTTATAGAGACGGGAGATGGTGTTCCTTATGAAGGAAGAGAAACAGATTCCGGTGAATTGTGGAGATCTGAGGATAATGGAAAGACATTTAAGCTCATTAACTCAAATAGAGACCTAGGTGGTAGGCAGGCATACTACACAAGAACAACTGCCTCACCAGATAACCCTAATGAGGTCTACTTCATGAGTAACTCCTTCTTCTCAAGTATAGACGGAGGTATATCTCTTGAAAATAGGCCCAGAGAATCCTCTCCAAACTGGGACCATCACGAGATGTGGATAGATCCCAATAATGGAGATAGAATGGCCGTAGCAGGTGATGGAGGAATATCTATTTCTCATAATAGGGGAAAAACTTGGCACAGAACCTTTTTACCTATTGCACAGCTCTATCACGTGACAACTGATAATAATATACCATATAATGTTTTAACGAACAGACAGGATGGGCCATCAATGAAAGGCCCTAGCAGGACAAGAAGTGCTAATTGGTTTGGCCCAGGAATGATTCAGTCAGGAATGTGGAGATCGATAGGAGGTGGAGAGAGCGGTTTCGCAACCGCAGATCCTAAAGATCCAGATATTATATGGTCAAGTGCATCAGGATACGGTCCACTAGGAGGTATAGTGACAAGATATAATGAGAAAACAAATCAATACAGACAACTAGAGGTGTGGCCTGAGCTTACATCAGGAAGTTATGCCTCACTTCTTAAGTATCGTTTCCAATGGACATTTCCATTATTAATATCTCCTCATGATAATAAAACAATCTATGTCACAAGTCAATATGTGCACAGGACAACAAATGATGGACAGACCTGGGAGGTTATTAGCCCTGATTTATCCTTAAATGACAAGGGTATGCAAGGTTTTTCTGGTGGTTTGACAGGCGACAATATAGCTGTTGAATATTCTAATGTTATATACGCTTTTGAGGAGTCTCCTGTGAAGGAAGGCCTATTCTGGGCAGGTACTAACGACGGGTTAGTTCACATAAGTCAAGACGGAGGAAAAAACTGGACAAACGTCACTAAAAATATTCCCAATTTACCAAAATTAGGTGTGGTGAGAAATATTGAGGCTTCCAGGTGGGATGAAGGAAAGGCATACCTTACTATTGAATTTCATCAAGTTGGTAACTTTGATCCGCATGTGTACAAGACTGAAAATTATGGTAAATCTTGGAAAAAAATTACTGAGGGAATAAGTGAAGGTAATTTAAGTTATACAAGATGTATTAAGGAAGATCCTATCAGAAAAGGGTTGTTATATCTGGGAACAGAGAATAAGTTATACGTTTCATTTAATGATGGTGGTAACTGGCAAGAGTTGATGTCTAACCTTCCACATACTCCTATGTACTGGATTGATATACAGGAACATTTCAATGACTTAGTTATAGGCACATACGGTAGAGGAATATGGATATTAGATGATCTATCTCCAATACAGCAATTAAGTGAACAAGTCACAAAGAAGAGCATTCATCTATTTGATATAAAGTCATCTTACAGATTCCAAAATGTAACAAGTACTCTACAGATGTTTCCTGAAGCGTCTACTGGTCAAGACCCTCCGAGTGGAGCATCTTTGAACTACTGGTTAGATGATGCTAAGGATGTAGAAATAGTTATTACAAACTCAGAAAAGGATACTGTAAAGACAATTAGTGATAAAGGTAAAAAAGGAATTAACAGGGTATGGTGGAACTTTATGGGTGAAAAAAGTGATGCAATGGTTATGAGAACTAAACCATTATATGCTGACTGGTTCTCTATTGGTGATGACAGGGTAAGAAACGTACCTTCTTCAATTTCAATAATGCAACCTCCAGGTAAATACAATGTAAGTGTTGTTTCAGGAGGAGTGAGTTCTACCAAGGAGCTTGAAGTAATAAAGGACCCCCATTCTGAAGGAACTTTAGGTGACATAAAGATGCAGAATGAGTTGGTTGGAAAAATTTACAATGATTTAAATGTAACAACAGAATACGTCAACACTATAGAAAGCGTCAGAAGACAGTTACTAGATTTGAATTCAGTTCTTATTGGGGGCAATATGAGTGATGATTTAATTAAGGAGGTAGATGATCTTGAAAATAAATTCTTGGATTTAGAAAAGAAATTATTACAGTTAAAGATTACTGGAAAAGGTCAGGATGGAGTTAGGTACGAGAAGATGATTGGTGAAAAATTATCATATCTTGCTCAGAATGTACAGATCTCAGATTTCAGACCTGCTGATTCTTATTATGAGGTATACGAGCTTCTTCATAAAAGACTTGAAGAGGTAGGTGTTCAATTAGAGACATTAGTTAGTAATGACCTTAATGAATTCGTTAAGAAGATGAATACTAAGGGTATAAACACTATTGTATTAAAGTAGTTATTAAAACCCTAAAATCAATAATTACCTATGCTTAAGAAGCATGTTATTGAATATATCTTATCTGTTTTAAGAAGTAATACCGACCTCTTAGAAAATGAATTAAAATCTATTAACGACGAAAAGAATAGTATTACTAAAAGCAGTGCGGGAGACAAGCATGAGACAAGTAGGGCTCTAATGCAGTCTGAGTTTGATAAAATAAATAATAACTACCAATCTCAACTTAATCAGTTAAAAGTAATAGAGTCTTTGGATATAAGTGATAAATCTAAAATTGGTTTGGGATCACTTGTTGAAACGGATAGTTCTATTTTATTTATTGGTATTGGACTTGGTATTCACCAGATAGATAATAAAAAGGTTTTAATAGTATCAAAAGCTTCTCCAATTGGTAAACAAATTGACGGTAAAGAAGAGGGTGATTATATATTATTAAATAACAATAAGGAAAAGATAATCAGAATTTCTTAGTCTAATTATTCTACAATAAATACTGCTTTTGCAACACCGTGCGTATTTGCTCCTTCAAGATGAATTAATTCTCCATTAACCCACACCGCAGGCACTTGAGTCTGAGTCTCTGATGCAACATCACCGGCAACAACTACATAACCATCACTTGCTGCTACGTCATATGCTGTGCTGACCCACATATCGTTAAATATCCCACCAAGAAGATCTACTTTTGTTCCATCGTGCCAATAATGTGCATACGATCCTCCAGTACCAGGTATATCTTGACCATCATCATCAACTTCACCTATCCAATCAATCTTTCCGGCAACATAAACTCCCGTTGAATTTACAAAACCCCCATAGCTTTCGCCTCCATAAATTCCTTTTTGCCATCCTCCACCATTAGGTAAGTCTGTTCTATTCCCGTTAGCTTTCCAATACGAAGCTTTAGGGAGATATCCTAGCATATTATTAGGTGCCATACTCATTCCGAAATAATACATTGATCCATTATATATTTTTACGTCTTGAACCTCTCCATCTCCTCCAGATGGTCTGCTCAAATTAGTCCTTGCTCCATTTTTCCAAAAAGCTGGAATAACGAAGTGGTGATTATTCATATAGTATCCCCCAACAAATACATTGCCATTATCTTTAACAGCTATCCCATACCCGGAAGAATCTCCACCTGATAATTTATTCTTCTTTGTATTTTTCCAGTAAGAAGCTCCGTTATCTCTTCCAGCTGTATATACATCACCATCGTGTACAGCTATTGCATACGCCTCTGCATTTCCAGTTCCCTCAAGCTCAAATTGCTCGTTATCAATCCAGTATGATGCATTTCCACCAAAGTTATATCCAACAGAGTAAACCTTTCCATCAACTACAACAAGATCAGATACTTCACCTTCTCCAAGATCAAACCTCTTGCCATTTTTCCAGTAACATGCAATTTGTTGGCCAGATGAGTTATTGAAATAACCTCCAATATAAACGTCTTGTTCAGGTATAAACTCTCCATCAGCACTTACTGTGTCTCCTTCTTCGCCACAGCTTAAAACAACAAAAATTGATAGTATTAATAATAAAGTTTTTTTCATGGGTTGGTTTTTAGCGAATCTATATAAAATCGATAAATTATAAAAAATGATATGTAAAAAAAATTGTTATATAGTTATTATGTTAAGTATTTTTGATTTAATGAAAAATTTCTCTTTTTTTTTAGTTCTTTTATTAAATATATCCTGTCAAAATACATATAAAAAAGAGTATATGCCCCTGTTAACGATTAAAAAAGAGATATTTGGAAAAACAAAAGATAATACCACTATCCATAAATTTGTCATGACTAACATGAACGGAATGGAGGTTAGTGTAATTAATTTTGGGGGTATAATAACATCTCTTAAGTCAAGAGACAGTAAAGGTAACTACGAAGATATAGTACTTGGATTTAATAACTTATCTCAATATGAAGATGAGAGTCCCTACTTTGGAGCAATAATTGGTAGGTATGGTAATAGAATTGCTAGGGGAGAATTTACAATCGACGGGATAACTTATAACTTAGCAGTAAATAATGAACCCAATCATCTGCATGGAGGATTAAAGGGTTTTGATAAGGTTGTCTGGGACGCCGCGCAAGAAGTTACTGACTCTACTGCTTCTTTAATCCTAAAATATATTAGTCAGGACATGGAGGAAGGGTATCCAGGAAATCTTCAAGTCAAGGTAACTTATACTCTTGATAACAATGATGAGTTAGGTGTGAAGTATGAGGCAGAGACTGATAAGAAAACAATTATTAACCTTACTCAACATTCATATTTTAATCTTTCTGCTGATTTTAGTAAAAATATTTTAGATCACGAGATTACAATAAAAGCAGATTCCTTCCTTCCTGTAGACTCAACATTAATTCCAACTGGGGAGATAACTAGTGTGGAGGGAACACCCTTTGATTTTAGAGAAGCTAAAACAGTTGGAGAGGATATTAGCATGTCAAATAAGCAATTATCATACGGTAACGGATACGACCACTGTTGGGTACTTAATAACCAAGAAATTGGCCTTAGATCTGTTGCATCTGCTTATCATCCTGGAAGTGGTAGATTACTTGAAGTCTATTCTGACCAGCCAGGAATTCAATTTTATTCTGGAAATTTTTTGGATGGAACACTTACATCTAAACAGGATGGAAACTATGGTTTTAGATCTGGTCTGTGTCTGGAAACCCAACATTACCCAAACTCTCCAAATGAAAATAATTTCCCATCTGTAACACTAAATTCACGAGAAAAATATATAACTCAAACAATCTTTAGATTCACCTCTAAATAAATTAAACTTTTGATGTTTTTAGTTCTTGATTTTATAATATTGCAATTCTAATCTATTAATTATATGAGATTATTAAAACTTCATCCAGATTATATAGGAGCCACACTTAGTTCGCTATGCATTATACATTGCTTTCTAACTCCGATACTTTTTATAACCCAGGCTCATATGTCGACAGCTCCAGGATGGTGGCAACCACTCAATTTTGTATTTCTTTTCCTTTCTTTTTTAGCAATTTATAGATCTGTTCAGAACTCATCAAATCAATTGGTAAAGGTTATGTTTTTTGTGTTCTGGACACTGCTTGCATTCTTACTGATAAGTGAAGAGTTTGAGATATTACATCTTCCAGAAGCAATAACATATGCCACTGGTTTTAGCCTGGCCTTCCTACACATTTACAATAAGAAATATTGTCAGTGTGACAAAGAGGAATGTTGTGCTGAAGATAAAAATTGATTCATAACAATTCCGTATTTAATTTTTTTCATTATTATTTTATATTAAATTATCTAAATTAAGATGTGTTAACATACACTTATAAGAATTAATATTTTAAGATAAATCTCAATATGAATACCCTAACACTTATCATATCTATACTCATATCAAGTTTTATTTCATCTCATAAGATTAGTAGTAAATTCTTTAATAGTTATGAACACATTTCATTATCTCTGATTGATAAGACAGCAAAAGGATATGTTTATAACGATAGAAATGAAAACCTTAGAATGGATGAAGGTGAGCAGGGTATAGAGGGAGTATATGTCTCAAATGGTGTTGATATTGTTAAGACAGACAAAAATGGGAAGTATAAAATATCGGTTTCTGAAGATGCTATAATTTTTGTCATTAAACCAAGGAATTGGATGACTCCTATAAACGAGTTGAATCTTCCTCAGTTCTATTATATTCACAAGCCTGGAGGTTCTCCGGATAACTTTTTCTTTAAGGGAGTAGACCCTACAGGTTCACTTCCAAGTAATATTAACTTCCCTCTCTACGCTGAATCAGGTAAGTCTAAATTTAAGATGATTGTATTTGGGGACCCTCAACCATACGACCTTGAACAAGTTGATTTTTTTTCTGAAAATATAGTATCAGAGTTAGTTGGTGTTAAGGATGTTGAGTTTGGTATGACTATGGGTGATATTGTTGGAGATAACCTCGATCTGTTGGTCCCAATGAATCAGGCAGTATCAAAGATAGGTATACCGTGGTATAATGTATTAGGTAATCACGATGTAAACTTTCAAGCTGATAGAGATGAGCTCTCTGACGAGACATTTGAGAGAATATACGGGCCCCCAAACTATGCTTTTGTGTATGGAGATGTTCACTTTATAGTTGTGGATAATGTCATAATGAATGACCCTGTGGGAGATAGAGGATATGTCGGCGGCCTAAGACCGGATCAAATAGAATTTGTTAGAAATTACTTGAGTTTAGTCTCTAAAGATGATCTGATAGTACTTAATATGCACATTCCCTTGGTTCAACACGAGAGGTTTAGAGCAAGTGACCAGAAAGACTTATTTGGTCTACTTAGTGAATTCCCAAACACTCTCTCTATATCAGCCCACTCTCATACTCAAAATAACACTTTTTTTCACCAGGAGTCATCACACTGGGAGGGAGAGGTCCCGCACCACCACTTTAATGTGGGTACAACATCAGGTAACTGGTGGAATGGGGTAAGGGATGAAAACGATATTCCTCTTGCCATGATGAGAGACGGGACACCTAACGGATACTCTTACATAAGTTTTAATGGTACTCAATACATAATTGACTGGAAAGTTTCCGGTAAACCCGAAGATTACAGAATGAATATCCATACTGTCAGAGGTATTCATGAAGACGCAAGCTCGACTTCACTCGTAACTGTAAACTTTTTTAATGGGAGTGAGCAGTCTGAACTTAGTTTTAGAGTTCTAGGGGAGACAGAGTGGAAGAAGATGGGTAAGGTCAGTAAACAAGATCCTTTCTACTCCTTGATTTATGAGCGTTATAAAAATTTTGATTCATTAAATTTTAAAGAGTTGTGGAAAAATAATCCAGATTTAAAAGATGAACCTTACCCACTTATAGAGAGGATGTATGAGGCAAATAACTCAACTCACCTCTGGCAGAGTGAGCTAGGGAAAAAATTAACTGAGGGAATACATATCATTGAGGTAAAGGCTATAGATAGGTACGAAAGGGTATTTACTGATTACCACTCAGTTCGTATAAAACGATAATCATTTGAATATCATATATTTCACTTTTTACTTATCTTACACAAGATGAAAAATCATTTCTTAATACTTATTTCTTTATTATTTATAATTTCCTTTTCTTCATTTTGTCAAAATAATTTTGAAAATGGTGTTTCTCCAACAACATATAGGTTTTTTACAAATAAAAAAATTAATGGATATAATAAAATCATATATGTTACAGAAGGTTTAGATGTATATAATTATTTTGGATCTAGACTTATTGATGAAAATGAGGACGGTTTGGTTGATATAACTATGAGAGTTAAAGAGCATCTAGAGGGTGACTGGGATTTTCCATCGACTAATCCAAGAAATCGCATTGAGCTTCAGATTAATAATGATTTTTCTTCCAACCTGCTTGTAAAGGATCAGCTAGTTTTCGAAGATAAAAATATTTTTTTTGGTGAGTATTCTAATAAAAAACTTTTTTATGGTTTTTCTAGCATTGACCCTACATTCAAAAATCAAATAGGGATAGATGATTGGAAATCATACTTCGAAAAGTATAATATTTTTGAGGGTGATGATTATTATTATGATGATTTCACTATTGAATGGATCCCGCGGATACTGTCATTAGAAAATGGTGAGATAAATGATGTTACCTCCGATAATTTAATATGGTCCTCTGAATTAATAAACTCTAATGCAAAGTATGTATGGGATCAGTTCGTATGTAAAGGAGATTTTGATAATGATGGTGACATTGATATCCTTACCTCAGGGATTCAAAACAATGTGAATAATCCAAATAATTCAAATTTGTC
>CEOP01043795.1_pt1 | contig 15411 bp, 12 predicted proteins | sample 361301 | NCBI WGS metagenome assembly CEOP01 (sample SAMEA2619548, study PRJEB7988) | marine metagenome | biome: marine biome (ENVO:00000447); feature: deep chlorophyll maximum layer (ENVO:xxxxxxxx); material: "saline water (ENVO:00002010), including plankton (ENVO:xxxxxxxx)" | depth 55 m
TCTGGAACGGAGGTTTGCATTCGGTAAGCCATCTCATAATTTGAAATTTTAGTCAGTATTTCAGGATCACCTATATCAGCATGATTGATTTCTTGTAATTTTTGTAAAGAACTAAGCTGTTCCTGACGAATACTACTGTTAACGCCAGGGGGATTATCTAAATAGAGTACCGCATCTTTACCGGATCGAAATTGAACCCCCTGGTGTTTTGAGGGCAAAAAGCCGTTACCCCAAAGACGAGAGTAAATTGGCTGTCCTGATTTCCCCTTGGTAATTAAAACAACAAACTCAGGAAGATTTTTATTATCTGTACCCAATCCATAGCTTAACCAGGAACCGATAGAAGGTCTTCCTGGTAGTTCTGATCCAGTTTGTATCATCGTCATTGCTGGATCGTGATTAATAGCATCTGTATGCATAGATTTTATAAAACACAATTCATCAACAATCTTTGAAGTGTAAGGCATTAATTCACTCATCCACGCTCCACTATCTCCGTATTGCTTAAAGTTAAATAGTGAACCAGCCATTGGAAAAGTATTCTGACCAGAAGACATTCCTGTTAATCTTTGATCTCCAATAATACTTTCAGGGACTTCTTGTCCGAACATTTCATTCAGTTTGGGTTTGTAATCAAACAAATCTAACTGAGAGGGTGCTCCACTTTGGAAAAGGTAAATTACCCTTTTTGCTTTGGGAATGAAGTGTGGCAATCGTTTTTTTTCACTTTCCAGTAAGTTTAAAAAGTTACTATTTCCATAGGCATCTACGGGGCTGATGAGACTTCCAAGTGAAAGCGCACCTAGGCCTAATGAGGTCTTTGTCAAAAAATCTCTTCGACTGTAGTTTTTATTATCGAGGTCGTGATTACAATTCATTTATCTTTTTGTGTAGGTTTCATCCAAGTTAATTAAAGTATTGGCAACCATTGTCATTGCGGCAGTTTTTACACTAAAAATATTTTTGTCACGAGGCTTTTTCCCTACGCTTAAAACTTGATAGGCTTTATCCCTATTTTGTGTAAAATATTGATATTGCTTTTCAAATAAGTTAACTAAAATATTTACTTCTTCCTCTTTTGGAAGCCTTCCGGTTGACGACCTAAAACCGTACTTAATCTGATCTTTGAGTAAGCCACTACTTTTTATAATTTTCTCCGCAAAAACTCTAGAAGCTTCAAAAAATTGTGGATCATTCATTAAAACTAACGCTTGAAGTGGAGTAGAGGTAATATTTCTTTTAACCGTACATACCTCTCTAGATGTAGCGTCAAAAGTGAGCATATTTGGAGGTGGAGAAGTTCTTTTTATAAAAGTATATATCCCCCTACGATAGAGTTCTTCTCCCTGTGATTCTTCATATTCATAAAGAGGAACCGAGAAGTTATTTTTTTCTTTCCAAAGTCCTTTTGGCTGATAGGGTTTAACACTTGGGCCGCCGAATTTTGAATTAAGTAGCCCACTTATTTTCAATGCATTGTCACGAATTGTTTCTGCAGGCAAACGATAACTACTTGACCTTGCCAATAGTAAATTATGGGGATCTTTTTGGTATAATTTATTACTGACCAGAGACTGCTGCTGATAGGTTTTTGACATCAACATTTTCTTTATTAGTCTCTTAATATTCCAATCTTCACTAAAATCTACTGCCATCCAGTCCAATAGTTCTGGATGTGTAGGGAGTTGACCTTGAACCCCAAAGTCATTTGGAGTTCTTACTAATCCATTTCCAAATATCATCTGCCAATAACGATTAACCGCTACCCTTGCAGTCAAAGGATTATTTTTATCAAACAGCCATTGACTCAATCCAAAACGATTTTTGGGTAAATCCGAATTCATTTGAGGTAATATATCCGGTACTTTAGCCTCAACTGTATACATCGGTTCATTATAACTTCCACGGTTATAAAGATATGTTGGCCTTGGATTTTTCATTTCTGCCATAACCATTATCTCTTTCACAGGCTCATAAGTTTTAAGGTACTCTTCTCTATTTGCTTTTAACTTTTTGTTTAAAAGCACAATTTTTGGATCTTTTTTAATCAAGTGTTCTTTAACTAACGGCCATTCAATTGGATAGTTCTCGCCTAAAGTTTTTTGATAAATAAACTTGACATCAAATGGAGTGAGTTCTTCACCGTAAAATTTAAACTCATCCATTTTTCCATTAAATAGCCCATAATCTCCGGTTGAGCCCTCGTTAGACCGACCAATCTTTAAAGGCCTTTCTGTTACTACAAACCCCTTTTCTTTATCACGCTTAGTTGGAAGAATTGATTTGTATAAATTATCTATCAAACTAACTTTTTCGATTGGTTCTCCGTCCTTGTAAAATCTAATACCTTTTGCTTCACCACTTCCATCTGTAGTAAACGCAATATGATGCCAATCATCCTTTGAAATAGAATCTATTGATCTGACATGAATAAGATTTGTGGGAAGAACATTTATTAATCTTAAATTAACCCTATTTTGATCATCGAGGTAAAGTTCCCATCCGCGCCACAAATCATTTTTACCCCCAGAGTTAGAAATCAAGTTTTGAGTGGAACCTTTTTTTCTTTTTATCGTATTAATCCATATTGAAAATGAAAAAGCATCAGTCCACTGGAGATTAGGAATTAAAGAATTATTAACTGATAAATGGTCGTAGTCATGACTGAATTCAAAAGAATTTCCCTTAATACCTTTAACAATATTTGGAGCAATAGCTTGCTTTGATCCCATAAAATTTTCTATACCATCGATTTTTATTTTATTTCTTTTTCCAATTTTATATTTTGTTAATTTATCAAAGGGAGCCTGAATAATCGGTTTAGCTATTGGTTTGGTATTTCGAACCAACTCATCAGAATATTCATAAACTTTTTTTAATTCCTCCTTTGTCACAGAAATTTCTTTATTTATAGCTGAAAGTTTGGCATTTAATTCTTTGATTTTTATTTCAGTTTCTTCACCAAGAAGAGGTAAAAGAGGTCCAAACTCACCATCATCACCTGTCATTCCTAATTCTCTGATATTATTAAAAAATGCGGTTAGTTGGTAGTAATCCTTCTGAGAAATTGGATCAAATTTGTGATCATGACATTTAGCACACGCAACAGTTAGTCCTAAAAAAGCGGTACTTAAAGTTTCAGTACGGTCAAAAACATAATGTAATCGCCACTCTTCGTCAATAACACCACCTTCGGCTGTCATTGGGCTGTTTCTGTTAAACGCAGTTGCTAGATCTTGCTCCCTAGATTTATTTGGCATAAGGTCTCCGGCAATCTGCCAGGTTACAAACTTATCATAAGGCATGTTTTTTTTAAATGCTTTAAGGACCCAATCACGCCAAGGCCACATTGTTCTTAGGCCATCAGCGTGTAATCCATGTGAGTCTGCGTAGCGTGATAAGTCCATCCAGTCTAGAGCAAGCCTTTCAGAATATGCATTTGTGGTCATAAGTTTATCTACTAGTTTTTCATATGCATTTTCACTTTTGTCATTTATAAAGGCGTCTAATTCCTCCAAACTTGGAGGAAGACCTGTTAAATCAAAGTATACTCTTCGTCCAAGAACTGCTTTGGATGCCCTTGGAGAAAATTCTAATCCCTCATAATCAAGTTTAGATTTTATGAATGAGTCAATAGAATTATCAAATGCCACCTTTATTTTATGAGATTCTTTTTTTTGAGGAGCAATAAAGGCCCAATGTTCTTTCCATTCTGAACCTTGTTCAATCCACTTCAGAATTATAGCTATTTCTCGATTAGTAAGGCTAAGATTTGACTCAGGAGGTGGCATAAGCAAATCGGTGTCCTCTTGTAAAATTCGGTGTGCAACTTCACTTTTATACAGGCTTCTGGAACTAAAAGCATGTTTTCCACTTTTTAGTTCAGAAAAGGCGATTGACTCTATGTCTAACCTCAAACCAGCTTTTCTTGTTTTTTTATCTGGTCCATGACATTGATAGCACCTGTCTGATAAAATAGGCTTTACATGGTAATTAAAATCAATCAGCTCAGGGAGATCCGAAAATTCTTTTGAAATCTCGTCAGGTATCTTAATTGAACATGATACAGTAGTAAATAAAATTAAGATGACGGGAATATAAATTTTATCGAAGGACATATGCCTAGATATTATTAATTTTTACTTTTTTATCTATTACTAATATAACCAATTTCATTAACAGCTTAGGGAATACAAATAAATATCTAAAGAAATGATTATGAGTAATTTGAGTTGTACAACTCATTTATTTGTCTTATATTAAGAATAAATTAAATAATTAACTATGAAAAAATTTGCATTAATAATTTCAGTAGCATTACTTTTATCGAGCTGTGCAATAACATTGCCAGTTAACGCAACAAGTAACGAAGTTGGAGCAAAAGTAGGAATGGCTAAAGCAACAGGATATTTAAATGTTCTTTGCTTTGATTGTGACGCAAGTATTCAAAAAGCGGCTAAACAAGCTGGAATAACAAAAATCTCAACCGTTGATTTTAAACAGACCAATATGTTGGGAATTATTCAAACTTACGAATGTATTGTTACGGGTAACTAATTAGTAGTTTCAATTAAAGATAGAATTAGTAAATTTTATAATTTATTAATTCTATCTTTTTTATCATCATGAAACAAATCATATTTTGTCTCTTTTTTATATCATTTGTAACTTCAGTTTTTTCTCAAAAAAACCTCATCAAATCTTTCTTCAGAGGTGATAATGGTATACAGTATTTTATAAAGCCAATTGTTTACCAAACAAATAATAAAGAAAAATTATCAGTTGATTTCACTTTGAATGTAATTAATGACTCTGTTGTCAAAATCATCTCAAACTTTTCTTCTTTAAAAAATAATATGAAAAAACTTATTATCGGCTCTTCTACTTATGAGGTGATTAAGCTTTTTGACGACTACGAAACCAAAAAAATCTATTCTCGATATACTTTTGATTTAAAATTCAGAGATTTTAAAAAATTGTTTTTGTTGGAACCTATCATTATAAATTATAACAAATATTTTTTGAAAAAATCTTTTAGAAAAAGGATTAACTTAATTAATGAAAATTTTATCTCAAAGTTAAATGAATAATTCATTATTGGAATGATAATTGATTATTATAGATTTAAAAAAAATCATTTAATTAAGTACTTGTAATAATTTTTTTACTATCAATTGTTTTTAACACTTCATGAATAATATTTAAATAATTGGAAATTAAATATTAGATAAGACTCGAATACCAACTAATGATCAAAATTCCCAAATAAGAAAAACCCTAACTAATCTATTATTGACTAGCTAGGGATAAGTGGTACCTCCAGGAATCGAACCAGGGACACAAGGATTTTCAGTCCTTTGCTCTACCAACTGAGCTAAGGTACCTCACAAAAGGTTTGCAAATATAAAATCCTTTTTATTCCCCAACAAAAGATTTACTCTAAAAACTTTGATTAAATTTAGCAATCAAATAACTTCTAAATTGAACTTAGGAATTGATTTAGGGAACACATTGGCTAAGTTTTTCCTCTTTGATGGAGATAAAATTATTCTTCAGCAAAAAGTGAATTACTCATCTTTTGAATCAAAAATTGATATACTGATTAGAGAAAACTCTGATATAAAAGCAATTATTTACGCCGATGTGAGCAGAAAGATTGGTAAAACTTTAGAAAAGTATTCTAATAATTTCAAAATGATTCCTGTCAATTCAAGAATGCACCTCCCGTTTATTAATTCATATCAAAGCAAAGGCTCTCTAGGTAATGATCGAATAGTTTTGGCTGCTGCAGCATGTAAAAGTTATCCTAAATCTAATGTTTTGGTAGTCGATATGGGTACTTGCATTACTTATGATTTTATAGATGAGAAAAATGTTTATCAGGGAGGTGCAATTTCTCCAGGGTTTGTCATGCGATATAAAGCACTAAATCATTTTACGACTAACCTCCCGATTGTGGAGTATAAAACTCCTAAAAATCCTCAAGGTAAAAACACTCATGATTGTATTCATTCTGGGGTTTATTTTGCAATTTTGGACGAAATTACCGCTAGAATAGAATATTATAAAAAAAATTATGAATCATTAACAGTTATTTTAACAGGAGGAGATGCTAATAAGTTGCCTAAAACGTTAAAAAATAGCATATTTGCCAATTCGAATTTTATTGCGGGTGGATTGTTGCATCTGTTAAAACTGAATATCGATTCATGATTAGATATTTTTTTAAAATCCTAATATTACTTTTTGTCAATGTTGCTTATTCGCAATCAGGGACCATTTCCCCATACTCGTATTTTGGTTTAGGAGAAGGAAATTTTAAAGGAACTCAAATCAATCGTTTTATGGGAGGATTAGAGATATATAATGATTCAATTCATGCAAATTTAACTAATCCTTCATCCTATGCTAAATTAAAGCTGACCACTTATTCTTTGGGCTTAAATTACAGGAATAATAAATTAACCGATGCTAATGACTCAAAAAGTATTATTTCATCTGGATTAGATTATATAGGAGTCGCTATTCCAACCAATAAGTTTGGATTTGGTTTTGGAATTATTCCATATACATCAGTTGGCTATAAATTGAATCAATTGGATTCATCTTCTTTCCCGAATATTTTAAATCAATATCAGGGAGAAGGGGGAGTTAATAAAGTTTTTTTTTCATTAGGATTTAATTTGTTAAAGTATTTTAGTTTTGGAGCAACTATTAATTACGATTTTGGTAAGTTGAAATATCAAACCTCTAAATACGTAGATGACGTTTTTTTAGGAACTATTTTGATTAATGAATCTAGTGTATCAGGAATTGATTTTAAGTTAGCGACTAATTTTGAAATACCTATGAATAATAATTTAGATTTGCATGTAATGGTTTCCTATGTCCCTCAGGCTTCATTAAATTCAACCAACAAACGTCAGTTCATTACCTCTGCTATATCTAATCCTTCTAATTTAGGTGAAGTTGTAGAAATTGATTTGGCCAACACCGGATTAGATATTACTGAAATTCAATTACCCTCCAGCTTGGGAATTGGCTTTGGGTTTGGTAAAAAGAGCAGGTGGTTTACCGGAGGACAATACATAATGACACAAAATTCAAATTTTAAAAATAGCTTTAATCCTATACCCAATGTTAGATACAAAAATGGTTCACAATTATCTATTGGAGGTTTTTTTATTCCAGACTTTTCATCTATTACCAGTTATTGGAAAAGGATAGTTTTACGGATGGGATTCCGACATGAAGTAACAGGGATTTTAAAAAATAATTTTGAGATCAAGGAAACAGGTCTTAATTTTGGGCTTGGGTTGCCTTTGCCAGGTTATTCCAACCTAAACATAGGTTTAGAGTACGGGTCTAGAGGATCTAAGAATTCAAATATGTTGGAAGAAAACTTTTGGACTTTAAGATTAGGATTTTCCCTAAATGATCGATGGTTTGTAAAAAGAAAGTATAATTAATATTTAGATAAAATGAAATATTTAAAAGTATTATTAACCTCAATTCTATTATTCTCATTTTTTGGATTGAAAGCGCAGAATAGTGAAGATTGTTTACAAAATTTATCAATTTTTGCTGAGTATGCTAAAGTGAAAAATTACAATGAAGCCTATGAACCATGGATGAAAGTTAGGGGAGAGTGTCCCAAATTAAATGTTGCTATATATTCATATGGCGAAAGAATTTTAAAAGACCGTATCAAAAATTTGAGCCTAGAAGAAGCTGAGGCAGCTAAAATTGATTTAATGAAACTATACGATAACTGGATATTAAACTTTCCAACTAAAAGGAATGTAAAAGTGGTAGGTGATATTCTAAGTAGTAAAGCTCAATCAATGTTAGATTATAAAATTGCCAATAAAGAAGAAGCTTATAAAATTTTTGACGAAGCATACTCAAGAGACCCTTTAAGCTTCACAAATCCCAAGGAGTTATATAACTATTTTAAAACTTACTATGAACTATACAAAGATGGAGTAGATGGAATTACCATGGAAAAGCTATTTATAAAATTCGAGGAAGTTTCCGAAAAGTTTGAAATTGAATCGACTAACCTCTCTAAAAAATTAGATTTAATATTAAAGAAACAAGAAGCAGGAAGCCCTTTGAATAGTAGAGAGGTCAGAAATAAGAGGATTTATGGAATAAATAGTAATGCCATTGGAACTTTTCTCTCAAATTTAAATGCTATTATCTCAAAGGAAGCTACATGTAAAAATTTAGTCCCCTTGTATCAAAGGACTTTTGAGGAAAATAAGACTGACCCGGTTTGGCTCAAAAGAGCAGCATCACGTATGGACAGTAAAGAATGTTCAGATGACCCTTTCTTTGTTACGTTAGTTGAAGCGCTTCACAGCTTAGATCCCTCTGCTGACTCCGCTTATTACCTAGGTTTACTGAAGGATAAATCCGGAGATAGCAATGCGGCCCTGGCCTATTATGAGGAATCCATTACTCTTGAGACTGATTCATATAAAAAAGCTAAAATTTTATATAAAATTGCTATTAAGTTTAAAAATGCAGGAAGAAAATCTTCAGCAAGAACTTATGCGCGTAAAGCACTTAGTTTTCAGCCTTCAATGGGTCGTGCGTATTTAATGATTTCAAACCTTTACGCAAGTAGTGCAAATACTTGTGGAGATACTCAGTTTAGTAAAAGAGCTGTTTATTGGTTGGCAGCAAACATGGCATACAAAGCAGGAGAGGTGGATGCATCAATAAAAAAGGCAGCGATTAGAACTGCTAGAAGCTATGAAGGAAGAGCTCCATCTAAAACCGATATATTTACCGAAGGAAACCAGGGTACTACAATCAAATTTGATTGTTGGATTAAAAGTAGCGTAAATGTCCCAGATCTGTAATTACAACATTCAAAATATGAGCTTATCAAAAATGCTATAGTTGTTATTGCTTTTACTGTATTTTTTTCTTGCGAAGACAGTACTGACTTATTGAAGCAAATCAATACATTTAATGAAAATCCTGTAGGGATAGCTTACAACATAAAAATGACCTACACTGACTCTGCTTATATCAAAGCAAAACTTTCTGCTCCAGTTCACCTTGATTACAGCCATTTGAGTTTTAAATATTCGGAGTTTCCTGAGGGACTGAAAGTAATTTTTTACAATGAGGAAAACCAAGAAAATACTGTAACTGCAGACTATGGGATCCTCTATAATCAAACAAAAATAGTCGACCTTAAAGGCAATGTGGTTTTATTATCTCATGATGGTTCACGTCTTGAAACTAATCAAATGTATTGGGATGCAGAAAAAGAATGGCTTTTTACGGAAAAACCTTTTATTTTTCATAATAGTGATTATAATTTGGCCGCTAACAGATTGGATACCAATAAAGAATTTACTAAATTCCAAACAGGTAATTTATCTGGTACAATTGCAGTCGAAGAAAAAAAAGATTCCATTATAGTCTATGAAAAGTTATAAAATTTCTGAAATTCTTTATTGGGTCATTGCATTAGTCGCTTGTTATGAAAGTTTTTCTCAGTGGGGAATTAATAGGCAAAAGTCATATATTTTTATTGGATTTACTTTATTATCTATTTTTATGGCTTTATTTAGAAGATTCTTTAGAAAAAAATTTAAAAATAGGCAAACACCTAAATGATAATAACTGATCTTATCATTATTATTTGCCTAATGCTATCCGCTTTTTTTTCGGGTATGGAAATTGCTTTTGTTTCCTCAAATAAAATATACCTTGAGATAGAAAAGCAACAGTCAGGAATTAATGCTAGACTTTTAAGCTTTATTACCAAAAACCCATCTCGTTTTATAGCAACTATGCTTGTTGGAAATAATATTTCTCTGGTAATTTATGGGATTTTTATTGGTGACCGAATTTTACAAATGATGTTTCCTAGCACTTTACAGGATTTATCATTTAGTATTAAAATTATTTTGATACAGACGCTAATTTCTACTGTTATAATTTTAATCACAGCTGAGTTTCTACCAAAAGTAATCTTTCAGCAATTTTCTAATATTTTCATGAAAGTATTAGCGCTCCCTACTGCTATTTTTTACTTTATATTTTCTCCAATCACAGCAATGATTATGTGGATATCAGATCTAATTTTGATAAAGTTTTTTAGGATAGAGGGTGACCAAATTCAATTTACATTCTCAAAAATAGAATTGGGGAACTATATTGAAGAACAATTAGAGTCTACAAAGGATTTAGAAAATGTAGATAGTGAGATTCAGATTTTTCAAAACGCTTTAGACTTTTCAGAGGTTAAGGCCAGAGAGGCAATGGTTCCTAGAACTGAAATTGTAGCAGCTGAAAATACAGAATCTATGATTGAGATTAAAAAATTATTTACTTCAAGTGGATTGTCTAAAATACCAGTTTTCACTGAATCTATTGATAATATTCATGGCTATGTCCACGCCTTTGAGATGTTTAAGAAGCCCGATGATTTAAAAAAAATCCTTCTCCCTGTAGCATTTGTAACTGAAACAATGAAAATTAGCGAAGTTCTTAAGCTTTTAACAAAGCAAAGAAAAAGCATAGCAGTAGTTTTAGACGAATATGGAGGAACCTCAGGAATAATAACTGTTGAGGATATTATTGAAGAACTTTTTGGTGAGATTGAGGATGAGCATGACAACATAGCTCACTTTGAAAAAAAATTAGAACCAAATTTGTTTGAGTTTTCCGCTAGGCTAGAAGTAGACTATATAAATCAAAATTACGGGATATCTCTTCCTGAAAATGAGTTTTATGAAACCCTAGGTGGTCTTATTGTTTATTTAAAAGAAGAGATACCTCCAAAAGGAACTAAAGTAGTTCTTGAAAATTTTGAGTTTGAAATTAAAGAGGTTTCTTCTACAAAAATTGAAAGGGTTTTCCTGAAAATAAATCACGAAAACTAGTTTCTTTAATTAAAGAACATTAATATAGATTCTATCTAAACCCTTAATTACAGTCCAATTCTTTTTTGAAATCAAAAAGGAAATTGTATTTTCACAAACGAAAAAATTTAAATTGACATGGCAGTTTTAGGACAAATTAGGCAGCGTTCATTCTTTCTAATTGTGGTAATTGGAATGGCACTCTTTGCATTTGTAATTTCGGGAGTTTTCGATGGAAATTCCTCAAGCACACCTACCGATCCTATTGCAGTAGTTAATGAAGAGGAAGTTGAGCTCACATTGTTTAGACAGATGGTTGAACAAGCAGAAAGAAGCTATAACTTTTCTACAATGCAAGCTGTAAATTCTGTTTGGGATCAAATGATCAGGTTAACTATTTTCAAGCAAGAATTTGATAGGTTAGGTATAGATGCTGGTAAAGAGCAAATCGAGATGATTCTATCTAAAGACGAAAGAATTGTCCAAGACCCTCGTTTTCAAAATGAATCTGGTTTTTTCGACTTTGGTATTTTTACTAATTTTATTAATAGTCTACGTCTTGAAAACCCTCAAGCTTACCAAAATTGGAGGTCTCAGGAAGAAAGTATTGTTGCACAAGCCAAGGAAAATATTTATTATGACTTAATAAAATCAAGCTCTGGATTTACTGAATTAGAGGGAGAAAACGCCTATCACTTAGAAAATGACAGAGTAAATATTAATTTTATTAGTATACCTTTTTCTGAAGTACCAGATAGCTTATTTAAAATATCGGACAGTGATATTAGAAAGTATGTAAATCAAAATAAAGAAAAATTTGAGTTAGAAGCTTCTAGAAAGGTAAACTATGTCGTTTTTCCTGATCTAGCTACTGATGAAGATAAAAGTAGAATTCGAGCCGACTTAGAGAAATTAAAAGAATTGAGAGTCGAATACAATGATGTATCCAAACTTACAGACACCATTCAAGGTTTAAAAATAGCTCAAAACATTACTGAATTTGTTGAGCAATACTCTGAAGTACCTTTTGACTCAATTTATCTCTCTAAAGGAGCACTTGCGAATGATTATGCTGACATTCTTTTTGAACTAAAAAAAGATGATGTTTTTGGTCCATACCAAGATGGAGAGCAATTTAAAATCTCAAGGTTCATTGATAGGAAAAATGGTGGATCAATAAGAGCAAGTCATATTCTAGTATCTTTTCAAGGGGCCTCCCGTGCTAATCCACAGATCGCCAGAAGTAAAGAAGAGGCTGAAAAAATTGCAAATAAATATTACCGTGAAGCTCGAAGAAACCCTGATGACTTTGCTGAGTTAGCTACTAAGTATTCAGACGGCCCATCTAGTTCCATGGGTGGTGACCTTGGTTTTTTCCAAGAAGGAACTATGACAGAAAAATTCTTTGATTTTTGTAACAAATCGAGAATTGGAAGAATTGGAATAGTGGAGACTGAATTTGGATTTCACATAATCAAAGTAACTAACAAAGAAGATGTTGTTTTAATTGCTGATGTTGTGAAGCAAATCGTTCCTTCAGAAGAAACCTCTAATGCTGTATTCCAGAAAACGACTCAATTTGAAATGGAGAGTATAAATCTTAAAGATTTTCCTGCTACTTCTCAAAAATACGGATATGAAATTAAGGAAGTCGATCAAGTCAATATCCTAGATGAAAATCTGCCTTCCATGCAACGGCAGAGAAATGTTGTTCAGTGGTTATTCAGTGATGAAACTAAAATTAAAGATATTAAGAGATTCAGTTTAACCACAGGAGGATATGTTGTTGCACAATTAGTGGATGTTATACCAGAGGGCTCAATAAATATTAATGCCATTAAAGAAGAAGTTATCCAAGAAATAATTAAAAAAAGCAAAGCTGATTATTTACTAGAAACTTATAAATCATATAGTTCATTGGATAGTCTTTCCGGTGCGTTAGGTAAAGAAATAGAAACGGCCACTGCCGTTACACAGAAGAATAATGTGCTTCCTGGTGTTGGTTCTGAGCCTTATGTCATTGGTGCAGCTTTTGCAATGAAATTAAACCAACCCTCAGCCCTTATCAAAGGAAATAATGGCGTTTACATGATTGAAGTTTCTTCCAGGGAAATTTCGAAAAATCTTGAAAGCTATCAAGCTTATGCAAATATTTTGAAAACCGAAGAAAATAACAGAATCAGTTCGGTCATTTATAATGCGTTAAAATCTACTGCAACAATAGAAGATAATCGTCCAGTTTACTATTAGAATTAATTAATTAGATCATCGTACTTAAATACTGTTGAAAATCCTTTTCCCCTAAAATAGTTTGGCGTATTAGTGTCTCCTGTTGCTAGTATAAAATCTCCTCCCCATGCCCCCAAGCTTTTAATTGCTCCACTGAAGTCTTTAAAGCATTTTTCTTTAATTGGCTCAATTGATAGTAGCTGACCAATAAAACGTTCGTGTTCACCAAGAAGTAGTTCAAATTCACTAAGACTTTTAGAGACGCTAATTAACATAGATAATTCATTTGCCCTATTAATTTCTCCATCATTAATATCTTTTTCCATAAATTCTTTTACTGCCTGGTGACTATTTTTCTTTTGATTTAGATAAACGAAATAAAGAGCATTTTTAAACTTGGGATCAAAATCGGAGTCTTCAATTTTAGGAGTTTTTTTTCCAGAAGTATAAAATAAAGCTTTTTCAGCGCTTGCGCAGGCAATATCATAACCACTCCCTCCAAAGGTTTCATTAAGAAGAGTGTAGGGGTTGACACCCGCCCATTTAGCCAAATTTACAATCAACGTGGAAGAGGTTCCTAAGCCCCAATAACGATCAAACTCTAAACGAGTTGTAACATTTCCTCCAGATAAGTTCAAGAAGATAGGATTTTGATGTCTAACGGCTAGGAGAATGTATCGAAGTCGATTAGCGACTTCAATATTATCGGTCTTGAATATGCTGAAATTGTCTAACGAAAAGGAGGCACTAAACCATGATAACCCATTTTTATCCAAGCTTTTCCAAATAAGTTGGCTGGATTGTTTTTTTTCAAAACTTAAAGTTTGTCCAAGTTTTGTAGGTAATGCCAGGGCTCGAGCACCTTTTAGCACAAGATACTCTCCAGATAGCAATAATTTCCCGCGGCTGTAAAATGACTCCATCTCAATTACGGATTCGATTTTAAGAAATCGCTTACTGCGCTAAAGCTAACCGTATTAGTTGTAAAAAAGATAATTGCTTTTTCTTTTTGGACTTCAGTCGCCTTTTTTTGATTCAAGATATTGAGTAAGTGCATTTTCATGTGTCCTTGTTGAATCCCAGAGGTTACCAATGATCGTATAGCTGCAAAATTTTGCGCCAAGCCTGCTACGGCAATAATCTCCATTAAGTTACTTGAATTGGGATTTCCAAGCAATTCCATTGACCATTTGACTAGAGGATGGAGCTGAGTTAGCCCGCCTACTGTTCCAAGCGCCAAAGGTAATTTAATCTCAAAAAAGAAATTATTCTCTTCAATATAAGCATTACTCAAACCGGTGTAGCTTCCTTGTTTTGAGGCATAAGCATGTACTGCAGCTTCGACAGCTCTAAAATCATTTCCAGTAGCGATGACTACTGCATCAATACCATTCATTATTCCCTTGTTATGTGTAACGGCTCGATAGGGTTCTTTTTTAGCAACTTCAACTGCTCTGATAAATTTTTTGGCAAATGCTTGAGAGGTTAAACCCTTGTGATCTTCCAGTTGATCAACAGGACAGCTTACGGATGCATGAACTAGACATCCGGGCACATAGTTAGAAAGAATACTCATTATCACCTCAATTTGTTTTTCCTCCTCTGTAAAATCATCATATTCCGAAACCGCAGATTGAAGTGATTTAGCAATTTGCTCCAAACAGGAATTGATAAAATTGGCTCCCATAGAATCTACAGTTTCAAAAGTTAGATGTAACTGAAAATACTCTTCTATTAGGTCAGTTTTATCTATTAGTGTTATTCCTGTAATTCCTCCACCACGATCCCGCATATTACTTGTAATCGATGAGGTGCTGTCCAGTAAACTTTGTTTTTTAGCTTTAAAGAACAAATTGAGCTTTTCAACTTTTCCTTTAAATAAAAAATGTACTTGTCCAATTTTTTCGGTTCCAATTATATTAGCCTTGAACCCACCTCTAGAAGCCCAAAATTTTGCAGACTTAGATGCTGCAGCTATCACTGAACTCTCTTCAATTGCCATTGGAATGGTATAAGAAGCACCATTAATTAAAAAATTTGGAGCGACACCAAGTGGTAAGTAGAAATTAGTTAAAGAGTTTTCTACAAAGTCATCGTGAAGCTTCTGTATTGATAGATTAGAATGATTATAACTAGTAATTAAATTTTTTGCATTTTCTGGATTATCGAAATGTGATTGGGTTATCCATTCTATTTTTTCTTCCTTGGAAAACTTTGAAAAACCCTCTACTTTTTTTGACATTTTGAGATATATCTTCTACATGCAAATATACGTCATTTCAAAATTTACTTT
>CEOP01027521.1_pt1 | contig 15360 bp, 16 predicted proteins | sample 361301 | NCBI WGS metagenome assembly CEOP01 (sample SAMEA2619548, study PRJEB7988) | marine metagenome | biome: marine biome (ENVO:00000447); feature: deep chlorophyll maximum layer (ENVO:xxxxxxxx); material: "saline water (ENVO:00002010), including plankton (ENVO:xxxxxxxx)" | depth 55 m
AATTCCTTTATTGAGCGGCTAATTTATTTATCTTATTTATAATTAACAATTAATTAATAAATCTTCAATGATTTTTACAAATGCACTTGCACCTATTAATAATGATTTTTCATCTATGTCAAAGTGCGAACAATGATGCGGAATAGATAGCGGCTCACTATCTAATGGCGAAGATCCAACAAAGAAGAAACATCCAGGAATTTTTTCTAGATAGTAGCTAAAATCCTCACCTCCCATTGATAGGTAGGGCGCATACGAGCTTTCTCCAATGATTTTTGAGATAGCATTAATAACATTTTTTGTACATTTCTCATTATTTACTGTTGGAGGATAGCCATCCTTATATTTTAATTGAATTTTAGCATTAAATATTTTTTCAGTACCTGCAATTATTTCATCCATCCTAGTTTTTATTAATTCTCTATTTTCTTTGGTGTAAGATCTTGTGGTTCCCTTAAGAATTACCTTATCAGCAATAATATTAAAATTATATCCCCCATTAATCATTCCTACTGTCACTACAGTACTTTCTAAAGGATTTGTATCTCTACTGACAATTGTTTGTAAAGAATTAACTATATGGGAAGCTACAATAACAGCATCAACAGTTCCATGTGGGGTTGCACCATGTCCTCCTTTACCAATGACTTCTATTTCAAACATATCAGCTGCTGCCATAATTGGCCCATCTTTCACACCAATCTCACCTACTTTTTGGTAGTTCCATAAATGTATTCCATATATTTCCTCAACATCATCTATAACACCTTCATTGATCATATGCAAGGCACCAGCTAGCCCTTCCTCAGCAGGCTGAAAAATTAATTTTACATTTCCATTCAACTTTTGTTTTATTTGATTAATAGCTTTTGCTGCTCCTAAAAGCATTGCAATATGTCCATCATGTCCACATGCATGCATGACACCATCATTAACAGATTTATATTCAACTTCAGAAGTTTCTTGTATTGGCAATGCGTCCATATCCGCTCGAAGAGCAATTGTTTTTCCTGGATTACTTCCTCTTATTAGACCTGTAAGTCCTGTTTGTGCAATACCTGTTGAAACTTCAATTCCCATTTTTTCTAACTTCTCAGCAATTACTTTTGAAGTATTGTATTCTTTGAAACTTAATTCAGGATACTTATGAAAATATCTTCTATTATCAATGATTTCTTTTTTGATTTTAGATATTAGGGGGTCTATTTGTAGTGTATTTTCCATAATTCTATTTCATTTATTTATTAAATTAAATTATATGAATTTATCGTAATTTAGAATTGAAATCTTTCTAATAATAGGAGAATTAATGGCTATAAAATGGGAATCAATCAAAACGTTTGAAGATATAAAATATGAACGAGGTATTGGTAGTGCTGAGGGAATAGCAAAAATTACAATCAATAGACCTGAAGTTAGAAATGCATTTAGGCCTCAAACAGTATTTGAAATTAAAGAGTCTCTTAAATTATCGCGTGAAGATCAAGAGATAGGAGTAATCATATTGACTGGTGAAGGAGAAAAAGCTTTCTGCTCGGGAGGTGATCAAAAGATAAGAGGAGATGCTGGGTATATTGGAGATGATGGCGTGCCTAGATTAAATATTTTAGATGTGCAAAGACAAATTAGAACTATTCCTAAGCCTGTAATTGCGATGGTAGCTGGCTATGCAGTAGGCGGCGGACATGTCCTTCATTTAATGTGTGATTTAACTATTGCTGCTGAAAATGCTAAATTTGGTCAAACAGGACCTAAGGTAGGCTCTTTTGATGGTGGATGGGGAGCATCATATCTTGCCAGAGTTATTGGACAGAAACGAGCAAGAGAGATTTGGTTTTTATGTAGATTCTATGATGCGGAAACTGCTTATAATTGGGGACTAGTTAACACTGTTGTAAGTAATGAAAAGTTAGAAGAAGAAACCGTTAAATGGTCTCAAGAAATATTAGAGAAATCCCCAATGGCTATTAGAGTTTTAAAGGCTGCAATGAATGCTGACTGTGATGGTCAAGCAGGTTTACAGCAATTAGCTGGAGATGCAACATTGATGTTTTATATGACTGAGGAAGCTCAAGAGGGACGTGAAGCTTTTAAAGAAAAAAGGAAACCCAATTTTAAGAAATTCCCTCGATTACCTTAATGGCTATTTTTATAAAATCTATATTTATCGCGATAAGGCCTAAAACACTATCAGCGTCAATTGCTCCTGTACTAGTTGGATCCTCAATTGCATTTAAATCTTCTATTGATGACTTTCAGATAAATATTTTTTTATTAACACTGTTAGCAGCTATTTTCATTCAGATTGGTACGAATTTCGCCAATGATGTATATGATTTTATCAAAGGTGCAGATAATGATGAAAGATTAGGTCCATTAAGAGCTGTACAAGCAAATTTAATTTCAATCCGAAACATGAAAATATTAACGGGAGTTGCTTTTTTATTATCCATTATATGTGGATTTCCCCTAGTTCTGGTAGGCGGGTTTCCAATTTTAATTGTTGGATTATTATCAATTATATCTGGATACGCATATACAGCTGGACCATATCCTTTAGGTTATAATGGATGGGGTGATGTCTTTGTTTTCATTTTTTTTGGCCCCATTGCAGTTTGCGGGACATTTTATTTACAATTAGGATATATATCTGTTGAGTCTATTGTTTCTGGAATTATTTTAGGCTGCTTATCGGTAACCTTATTATGTGTAAATAACATAAGAGATGTAGCTTCGGATAAGAAAGTTGGAAAAAGAACAATTGCTGTTAGATTTGGGATCAAAATTGTTAGGGTTATTTTTATTATGTTATTTTTTGTCTCTTACATTCTATCTGGATATTTAGCATTTTCACGCAACTTTATAAATATAAATTCATTTATATTATTATTAATTTTAACAACTCCATTTTTTGTTAAAATTTGTTTTGATACATTTAAATTCAAATTTAAAGAACTAAATTCAGTATTAGTTAATGTATCAATCTTCATTTCACTTTTTTCAATATTGTTTATAATTAGTATTTTAATATGATTTTAGATTCTATTAATATCCTTCCTTATCAGCTATCCTTTAAGACTAAGTACTCCAATGCTCAACAATCGTTAGAATTTAGAAGGGGATGGATAATTAAATTAACCTCCAATGGCTTAAATGGATACGGTGATTGTTGCCCTTTAGTAAATTTTAGCAATGAAACATATGAAGATGCAGGATATGCCTTAGAAGGATTTAAATTATCTATAGAAGAAGGTAGAGATATCGATATTGAAGAATTAATTTGTTTATCTGAGGTGCATGGGTGCTCTCAGCCATCTGTTCAATTTTCAATAGATTCTGCTATCTACGATCTTCAATCAAAAATAGAAAATATTTCTCTTAATAAATTTTTAAATCCTACATCTGAGCAGTTTGTTCCAGTATCTCATTATCCAGAAGGTCTGAAAGAAGTATTTGATGGAATTATCATAAAAATAAAGATGGTAAGTGATAATATGTTCGAGAATATCAATCAAATAGATACGTTATTAGATAAATACGGTGAAAAGGTAAAATTAAGGTTAGATTTTAATGGTTCGATGGATCTTAGTAGATCTATACGATTTTGTAAAATGCTTGAAGGAAAGCCAATCGATTATATAGAGCAGCCAATTGAATCAAAATATATAGAAGATATGCAAGAACTGTCTCTTCATACTGAAATTCCAATAGCTGTTGATGAGATTATTACAGATATTGATTCAGTGCATAGAATTTTAGAGTATCAGTGTGCAGATGTTTTTGTTTTAAAACCAATGACTATAGGAAGTATAAATGATTTAAAGGTTATGATAAATCTTATTAGTAACGAATCAAAAAGGTGTAATATAAGTTCTCTACTTGAATCCAATGTTGGACGTCTAACCTATTTAAATATTGCTGCTGCTTTTAATGTATCTGATGCCTCAGGTATTGCTACAAATATTTTTTTCAAGAATGACTTATGTGATTTTCCAATATCTAAAGAAGGTATCGTTAAACTCACCTCAAATCCGGGGATAGGTATTAATGAAATCAATTTATGATATATTAGTAGATTGGCATGATACGGATCCAGAATTTATTTTTCTAAAATATAAAAAATCATATACGCTTAATGATATTATCTATGAAGTAGAATCTTTATCAAAGTCATTATCATATATCCCATCTGATCATGTAGGTATACATATTTCCTCTAAATTAGATTTTATTTTATTATATCTAGCATGTATTAAGCTGAATAAAGTTCCAGTAGTACTAAAGACTACATGGGGAAGAGAAGAGATTAGCTCAATAGTAGATAACCATAAAATTAGTCATATAGTATGCTGTTGGAACGATAAATCAATTTTTAAAAAAAATATTAATACATATTTTTTTGAGGAATTAATTAATTCTTCACGAGGGTGTGGAATTCCTAATTTTGATAGTGAATCAGTAGATTACGAGAGTGTAATTTACACTTCAGGTTCCACTGGATTTCCAAAGGGAGTCTGTCTCAAAAAAGAAAACTTCTTTAATAGTTCTGTTTCATGGGATGAACAAATCAACTTCAATTCCAATGATAGGTATGCAATCTGCCTTCCAATGCATCACATATCAGGGCTGGCAATACTTTATCGATCGATATATTTCAAATTTGGACTTAATTTGATGGATAATTACCGTGAGATACATTCTTCTAATATCTCATTAATTTCTCTTGTACCATCTATTTTAGAAAAATTAATCAATCAAGACAGTGCTCAAAATTCATTGCAATTATTAAGAGGAATTATAATTGGAGGTGAAGCTGCTAGTGAGAGTCTAATAAAAAAGTGTATTAAATTAAAATTAAACCTTTTTATTTCATATGGTATGACAGAAACTTGTTCTGGTATATCTGGATTCTGGGTGAATGAGAATATAGATCAATATAGCTCTGTAGGCAAACCCTTCTCTAACGTCGATATTTCAATAGATGATTCTGGGAAGGCTTTAATTACCTCTAAAATGAATATGTCAGGTTATTACTATGGTAAAAAGCAGGAAGGGCCATTTCTTTCACCTGATATTGTAAAAATTAATAATGGCTTCCTGTATTTGAATGGTCGCTGTGATGATATCGTGGCTATAAAGGGTGAAAAAATTAATTTACACTATATACAAGAGGCTTTAATTACACATAATTTGATTGATTCAGCTGAAGTAAAAATTGAAAAATATGAAAATAATGATGATATAATCAGTGCAACCATTACAACAAAAGATAATACAATGAACGAAAAAATGATAAAGGAATGGTGTGAAAAAATAATTGGTAAGTATAAGACACCTAAAAAAATTATTATTTTAAACATGTAACATAATGATAAATCATAATAATTTGATTTTACTTAACTCATTTATAGATTAAGACCTATGAGAAATCAATACTTAAGAATATTCTTATTTTTTCTATCGATTACTGTGATTGCTATTTTTGCTTCAGACGCATATTTTACTGTCACAAATAGTAACCGCGGAGAATTTTATGCCGAGGGAGAACCTCAGAACATGTCAAGTGGGCTGTATAGTGGATATATACATTCAGAGAATTCTGATTATACTAAGATTAAAGCTAAGGGTGGTGTTCTAATTGATTTTGATTTAGATGGCGACTTAGACCTAACCTATGGCTACAGCAGCTCTTACTACTTCAAAAATGATGAAGGGGTATTTGAAGATATAACTGAAGAATATTCTATTGATGATCAAGGCATTCGAGGTATGGTCGCTGGAGATATTGATAATAATGGATACCCAGACATTTTAAAATGGCGTTTTCAAGAGTATGATGCAATTGATTCACTATTATTTAATACTGATGAGGATCCGTCATCAAGGATGAATCATCACTTATTAATGAATTATGGCTCTCATGGGTTCTCTACCAAAATATATCTTCAGGAACAAAACCTACCATTTATGCATAGTCAAGGGTTAATGGATGTTGACTTAGATGGAGACCTTGATATTATTGCTATTGAGAAAGAGGGCGATGAACAATTCTACATTTTTAGAAATGATGGGATAGATGCTAATGGGGATATAATTCTTGAAGAGATTTTTAGTTATATCCAGGTAGATGGTAGCACATCACGTACGCTTGCAATAGCAGATTATGACAATGATGGAGACCAAGATGTCTATATACCAAGGAAATATGGTATTAATTGGCTATTTGAAAATCAAACATTAACAGGTAGTTATGGTGATGTTACATATAATGAGAATGCTAGTCCTCTATTTATTGAGGTAGCGTTAGATAAAAATGTTCACGATGATTCATTTGAGGATCTTGGTAGTATGGGTTATGGAGCAGCATTTGGTGACTATGATAATGATAATGATAATGATTTATATCTATCAAATTGGGGCATAAATAGGCTCTACAGAAATGATAATGGAAATTTTATTGATGTAACTAGCACATACAATGTTTACTCAGATTCACTTAGTAATGGTGCGGCATGGGGTGATTTTAACAATGATGGAAACTTAGATTTATGGGCAGGGAATATAAGAAGAAGAGATGATGTATTTTTAAACGATGGACCAGTTGAATGGAGTAATGAATACAGTCCAGAGTTTTCAACTGCCACTCAAGATATTGTTGCCTGCGACTATAATAATGATGGCTGGCTTGATGCATTTACGCCTGGCCTCGAAATGATTAATCCACCTGTTGGTCCCCGATATACTAGTTTGCTCTATGAAAATGTAACTCCAGATACTATTGGTGGCTCTTTTAATTGGATTAAAATTAATTTAGAGGGTGCAAACAATACAATTTTAAATAATGGGTGGTCAGAAAAATCTAATAAATCTGCAATTGGTGCAAGAGTTGTTGTGACATTATTTGAAGGATCTATTCTATCTAGAGAAGTTATAGCTGGGAAAGGGCATGGAAGCATGGATGCCTTAGAGTTGCACTATGGCCTTGGATATGCAAATCAAATCCAAAATATAATTGTTTATTGGCCTAGTAAAAATAGTGAAACGAATCAGCAGAAAATTATTACTTACGATGGACCATTTGATGTAAATCAGTCTTATCGTATTGTTGAGGATTTAGGTTTTGTTGGATTAAAGGGTGATGTTAATGATTCAGGAAGTGTAGATATTCTAGATGTTATGTCTTTAATCAATTCTATACTCAGCGATGAAGAGCTGAGCCCTGAGAGTAACTGGGCGATGGATATGGATTTTTCTGAAAATTTAAATGTATTAGATATAACCAAATTAGTAAACTTCATTCTATTTCATTAAACTTCCAATATGCTCTCATCACTTGTGAACACATATAATATATTAATCACAATTACTTTCAGTTTTATTTTTAGCACATCCTGCAATGATAATATAGAAGCCGAGCTATTTGGCTTATGTTATAATATCAATAAAACAGTAAAATTAAATTTATCTGGTAGCGGTCTCTCAGGAGAAATTCCATCTGAAATTGGAAAGCTTAAGAATTTACATAGTCTAGATTTATCAAATAATAGACTTTCAGGTGAGATTCCTCCAGAAATAGGAAATCTAGTAAAATTAGATTTTTTATATTTACAAGACAATCAACTTATAGGCAAAATACCCGATGAAATTGGTCAATTAATTGATTTAGACAGACTATTTTTATCAAGTAATAAACTATCTGGTAATATACCCCTATCTATAAAAAACTTAATTAATTTGAGTTATTTATATTTATTTAAAAATAATCTTTCAGGAGAAATTCCAACTGATATAGGTAGGTTAGTAAATTTATATAAATTAGATCTTTCATCTAATAAATTATCGGGGAAGATTCCATCAGAACTAGGCAACCTTAGTAATTTAAATTCATTGCGCTTATTTAATAATGAGTTGACAGGAGAAATTCCCCTAAGCATTTTTAGTTTATTGGAATTAGAATTTCTATTTTTACAAGACAATCATTTGTCAGGGGTTGTACCCACTGAATTTAAAAATATGCCTAGATTGATAGATTTTAAATATAATTAAAATTATTATTAATAAAGGAGTATGATAATGATTATAGATATTTTTTTGCCATTATCCCTTATTTTTATAATGTTTACATTAGGTGCCGGGTTAACTACTAAAGATTTTAAAAATGTCTTGTCTGAGCCTAAAGCATTTGGATTGGGCATTATAAATCAAATGATAATTCTTCCTATAGTTGCATTTTCTATTATATCTATTATTGGATTAACGAATGAAATGGCTGTTGGCATGATGATCCTTGCTTGCTGCCCCGGAGGAGTTACCTCCAATATGATTACCAAACTTGCAAAGGGTGATACTGCACTATCAATATCATATACTGCTGTAGCAAGCATTGCAACTGTCATCACACTCCCTTTGATTGTAGGATTTTCCATGCAATATTTCATGGGATCTAATGCCCCGACCATCAATGTTCTTTCTTTAGGATTAACAATGTTTTTAATTACAACACTACCTGTTTCTATAGGTTTATATATTAATACAAAGTATCGCAGTATTACTGATGTGTTTACACCTATCGCAAATAAAATTTCAACTGTGTTGTTTATTATCATTGTTGCTGGAGCATTGGCAAGCGAATGGGATACATTTATTAGTAATTTATATACGCTAGGACCTGCTCTTATTGCATTAATTACCATAATGCTATTTATTGGCTATAGCATTCCTCAATGGCTTAGAATAAATAAAAAGAAGTCTGCTACTATAGCTATAGAGTCCAGCATTCAAAATGCAACGGTGGGAATTACAATTGGTAATTTAATACTTAGTCAAGAAATAGGTTTATCAATATTAAGTCTCCCATCTGGTGTATATGGAATATTGATGTATCTGATTTGCTTACCCTTTGTTTTTTTGTTTTTAAAACAATAAATTTTTTAATAATTAATAATTTAAAATTATATATAGCAATAAAGTGATATCTTGTATATTAGTTTCTCCATCAGAGTTTATATCCCCACAATCCATATTATTACAATCATTGCATAGTAAATAATCATCAATTAATAATATGATATCTAAGATATCCACATTATCATTCTGATTAAGATCATAATTACAGCTTTCTATACAATCCCCAGACTCATCGATTGGCAGATTATAAGAACAAGCAAATAATTCGCTCATATTAGGCATAGTATTTAACTGCCATACAGGAAAAACATCTAATGATTGAATTTCTAGAATCTGATTTTTCGAATCATCATAGATATAAAATTCTAATTCATCGCCATCCAAAGGATACTGGGGGTTGTCACCGTCATTCCCAATTGCAGGTATGATAGTAATAGATGATTGTACATATGCCCAACCTATACATTGAGTATTATAGAAAATTCCAATTGCATCTGTTTGGTCTATCTCAGCATTCTCATTATCTATATACATGTTATAGTTTGTAAAAATACACATGTGTGAACCACTTGCAACTTGCCATCCAGTTTCAGGGTGTGTCCAACCACGAGATTCTCCTGCAAGAATAGTAATTAGTAATAGAGGTGCATATTTTATTAGATTATTCATAATTCAATGATAATAAAATAACTCAAAATATGAATATTGTAATAGATAATTATGATTCATTTACTTATAATTTGGTCCAGTATATAGGCGAAGTTAATTCTCAAGTTAAAGTATTTAAGAATGATGAAATTGATATCGACCATATACTTAAGTTAAATCCAGAGCACATTATAATTTCACCTGGCCCAGGGAGGCCTGAGAATTCAGGCGTATCATTAGATATAATAAATCAATTGAAAACAAAGATTCCAATATTAGGTATTTGTCTAGGCCATCAAGCTATAGCATATTCCCATGGTGCAAAAATTATTAATGCTGATAATATCTATCATGGCAAAACGTCTGAAATATATCATAACGGAGATCAAATTTTCAGTGACATTGAAGATCCTTTTATCGCAACGAGATATCATTCATTAGTTATAGATAAAAAATCATTAAATAAAGATTTCGAAATAATTGCGTGGACAGAATCGGAAGTAATTATGGGTATAAGACATCAACAATATCCGCTTTACGGATTACAGTTTCATCCAGAGTCAGTTTTAACATATAATGGGTTTAAAATTATTAAAAACTTTCTAAATGAGAATATCAGGTAATATATATCTTAAAGGTGATAAGTCTATCACACATCGAGCCATTATGCTTGCTTCAATATGCAATGGAGAGTCAATGGTAAATAATGTACCTCAGTCAGAAGATATTTTAAGTACTATTAATGCTCTATCCATATGTGGGATAAAAATAAAAAACAAAAATGGCAACCTTTCTATTATAGGTAATACATTTAAACATCCTAGTATAGATATAGATTGTGGAAATTCTGGGACATCTATGAGATTAATGGCTGGCTTATTATCAAGTAAGAAGATTAGATGTAGACTTGTTGGAGACAAGTCATTATCTAGTAGGCCCATGGATAGGATAGTTAATCCTATGCGTGAATTAGGATTTGATATCCTTTCAACCCAAGGGTGTGCACCAATACAGCTACAAAGCTTTGAGATTCAAAAAGATAAGGAAATTCATATTTCTATTCCAAGTGCTCAAGTTAAATCTGCTCTTATTTTCTCTTCACTAATTGAGGGAAATAAAATAAAGATATCTGAAAAATATAAGACAAGAGACCATCTTGAGCGTTTAATTAATTCAATAAATTATAGAGTATTGAAAATTAGCAATAACGAGATTACTATTAATCATACTCCCGAGCAAGCATGGAAAGGCTTTGAGATCAATCTTCCAGGCGATATCTCATCAGCTTCATATTTTATTGCCGCTGCCACTTTGCTCCCTGGGTCAGAATTAGTTATTAATAATGTTTTATTAAATAATCGGAGACTGGGATTTATTAAATCCTTAATTAAAATGGGAGCCAATATATTGATTTCTGATGAAGTATATAGGCATAATGAGAGAATAGGGAAATTGACAATCATTGGAGTGAAAAAACTTGTACCCATAAATGTCCCATCAGAAAACATACCTAGTATGGTTGATGAAGTTCCAATTCTATCGTTAGTTTGTTCATATGCAAGCGGAACTAGTATTATCTCTGGATTAGATGAATTGAGGTACAAGGAGTCAGATAGGCTTGAGGGAATTCTGAATATATTAACTTCAATGGGGGTTGATATAAAAATATCTGGTAGTGATATAGCAATAAGTGGAAAGAATAAATTGTATAATACAACTAAATTAAATAATTATGACGACCATAGATTAGCTATGATGATTTCCATTGCTCAACTTATAGCAAGAGGTAGAATTGAATACCCGGATTGCATCAATATCTCATTCCCTGATTTTAAAGAGTTACTAAATAAGGTTATTATCTAGTATATGAAATTCTCAGTATTAGGTATAGATACTTCAAGGTCTTTAAGTCCAAGATTGCATTCCTTCGTATATAAATTATTAGAATTAGATCACTGCTACAATTTTATTGAATCAAGCTCAATAGACGCAAAAGTACTAATGCGATATGATGGTGTAAATATTACTAACCCATTTAAAAGAAAAATTATTACTTATCTAAAAAATATAGATGATATATCTACTAGGACTCAATCAGTTAATTGTATAAAGAAGAAAAATGATATTTTATGTGGATTCAATACTGATTATTATGGATTCTATAAATCTTTAAAGATAAATAATATTAATCTGAAAAACAGAAGCATTGCCGTATTGGGCGCTGGTGGTGTTGCAGCATCAGTTTGTGCATATCTTCAAGATAACAACTATAGTTTTAAAGTTCTTAATAGAACTAAGAGTAACTCAATTACACTTAAGGATATTTTGAAATTAACAGATAATAATATATATCAAAGATCAGATAAAGCCACTTTCGATGTTGCTATTAATTGCCTTTCATCTAATATAGATATATCTAAATTCTTAAAGCTGCAGAATGTAGATATTAAAAATATAAATGAGATTATAGATATAAATTATAATTCAACAATATCATATGCTGGTATTCAGGCAGATATAATAAATAGTGGACTTGATATGCTTATTTTTCAGGCTTTGAAATCAATTGAAATTTGGATAGATAAAGATATTTCACAGATTGTAGATTATCAAACAATCAAAAATCATATTAATAAATAGATAATGCTAGAAAAAATTAAATATTTAACAGCCGGTGAATCTCATGGACTCGGGTTATTGGGTATCCTAGATGGAATACCTAGCGGACTTGATATTGATGAGAAATATATAAGGATACAGCTCAAAAGAAGGCAAATGGGATTTGGCCGAAGCAGTAGAATGAAAATTGAGTCTGATTTTGCTCAGATATACTGTGGTATTAGGCATGGTTATACAATAGGAGCACCAATAGGGTTGATTATTGAGAATAAAGATTCAAAAAATTGGAAAGATATCATGTCCGTAGATAAAAGTACATATGATCGAAAAATAACACTTCCAAGGCCTGGTCATGCAGATTTAGCTGGAATTATGAAATTTGGATTTGATGATATACGGAATGTTATTGAGAGGTCTTCAGCGAGAGAAACCGCAATGAGAGTAGCAATTGGATCAATTTGTAGAAAATTACTCAATGAGATAGATATTAATGTCTGCAGCAGGGTTGTACAAATATTTGATATTATTGATGCTTCAGCTATGCCCAATGGATTAACATATAATGAAATTAATGAGTTGGCCGATCAATCAGATGTTAGGTGCATTGATAAAAAAGCTGAAAAGAAAATGATTGATGCAATCAAATATGCTAAAAAACAAGGTGATTCTGTAGGGGGTGTTATTGAGATTCATTGCAATGGACTACCCTATGGTCTGGGTAGCTACACACAGTGGGATAAAAAAATACAATCTAAAATATCAGAAACAATTCTTTCAATTAATGCATTTAAGGGAATTGAATTTGGAGCTGGTTTCTCAGCATCAGATAAATATGGAAGTCAGATACATGATGAAATAAACTATAATCAAAATAAATTTACAAGGAAATCAAATAATGCTGGTGGCATTGAAGGGGGAATGACTAATGCTCAGCCTCTAGCTATGAAAATTTCAATGAAGCCAATTCCTACATTAGTGAAACCATTGGATAGTGTAGATATAAATACAAAAAAACCAATGAAAGCACATAAAGAAAGGACAGACTCATGTGCTGTCCCAGCTGCTTCAATTATTGCAGAAAACTTATTGTGTATTGTTATAGCTGATTCAATACTTTCAAAATTTGGTGGAGATTCCATAGAACAGCTGAAATCTCATATGAGTAGAACAGCACAATTTTAATTAAATGAATATTCTATTACTAGGAATGCCCATGTCAGGTAAAACTACTATTGGAAGAATTATTGCAGAAAAGATTAATTTCAATTTCTATGATACAGATTTATTCGTTTCAAAAAATCACAACCATTCAATAAAGCATATCATCTCAAGATATGGGGAAGATTTTTTTAGACTAGAGGAAAGAAAGGTAATTAAGGATTTTGCGTCAAAAAAAGGTGTTGTCATATCTATAGGGGGCGGCGCAGCTAACAAGTTAACAGTTAACTCTATAAAAAAATATACACATAGAATTTGGCTAAAATGCTCTATAGATATACTTGTGAATAGATATGAACCAGATGAAAACGCAAGACCTTTATTGTATAATACAAATAATATTAAAAAATCATTAAATGAATATTTCAAGCGTAGAAATGTATTTTATTCTGATTCTGCTAACATAGAGATAGATTCAGACATGCATACTCCACATGAATTATCAAATCAGATATTATCACATATAAATGAAAAAAATTAATTTAGAAATATCGAGAGATCCAATATCCTATGATATAATAATTGATAATGATTTAATTACGAATCTTAATAATTTCATTATATCAGGGAATCAATACTCAAGGATAGTAGTTATTCATGATAGTATTATTGATATATCATTAATTGAAGAATTAACAAAAATATTTAATAATTCAATTTCAATTCCTATATATTCAACAAATAACAATAAAAAATCAATAGATCAATTTGTTTTTCTACAAGAGCAGTTAATTAATCAAAATATTGATAAAAATGTACTGGTTATTTCAATTGGGGGTGGCTCTATTGGTGATCTTGTTGGTTTTGTAGCATCTACATATCATAGAGGTGTAGATTATATTCAGGTTCCAACTACATTGCTATCAATGATAGATTCATCTATAGGAGGGAAGACAGGATTAGATCTTGAACGAGGTAAGAATTTAATTGGGTCATTCCATCATCCCAAGGCGGTATTCATTAATACTAATTTTCTTAAAACTCTTAAAAAACAAGAGATAACATCAGGTATTTTTGAGGCTATAAAGTATGGGATAGCATGTGATAATGACTTTTTCTACTTTATTCAAAACAACATCGATCATTTATATGAAGAAGAAGCTCTTTATGATATAATTGAGTGGTGTTGTAGGATTAAAGCAGATATTATTATTCAAGATGAAAAAGATGGTAATATTAGAAATAAGTTAAATTTTGGGCACACAATAGGACATCCCATTGAGTCTATATATGGCATACGACATGGTGAGGCCGTTTCACTTGGTATGCTTTTCGCTACTAAGTTATCTAGAAATATGAATACCATAAATGATGAAGAGTCTAGTAGGATTATAAACTTAATTAATCATTTTGATATACCTACCCTAAGTATAGATATTGATCAAATTCTAAATAAGCTTAATAAAGATAAGAAAAGGATTAATAGTAAAAATAATTTCATTTTATTAAATGGTATAGGTAGTTCGTATATTTCTAATGATGTTAAAATAAATCAAATTAAAGAGGTACTTCTAGATTTATGAATATACTTGTAATAAATGGACCTAATTTAAATTTACTTGGTGAACGAGATCAGGAAATCTATGGAGATAATACCTTAGATGAACTAATGATGTGGCTAGAAACATCCCCCGAGGGCTCTAATCATAATTTTAAATTTTATCAATCAAATCATGAGGGAGTAATTATTGATTCAATACATGATGAGCGGCAATGGGCTCAAGGAATGATTATTAATGCAGGTGCACTATCACACTATTCATATTCAATTAGAGATGCAATTTCTTCAGCAAAAATTCCTACTGTTGAGGTTCATTTATCAGATATAATGAATCGTGAGGATTTTAGGAAGACTTCTGTATTAAAGGGTGTATGTGTAAATCAAGTATATGGTATGGGGAAACAATCTTACATAGAAGGACTAAGGATTTTAAATGGTAACCAGTAGAACTAATTATTCACTTTTAA
>CEOP01011309.1_pt1 | contig 15349 bp, 10 predicted proteins | sample 361301 | NCBI WGS metagenome assembly CEOP01 (sample SAMEA2619548, study PRJEB7988) | marine metagenome | biome: marine biome (ENVO:00000447); feature: deep chlorophyll maximum layer (ENVO:xxxxxxxx); material: "saline water (ENVO:00002010), including plankton (ENVO:xxxxxxxx)" | depth 55 m
CGAAGCTGTGACTGAACTTGCCAAAGAACGTATCGAAATTCTGAAAGAACTCGCAAAAGTAAGCGAGGATCTCACTGCTTTACAAACAGAGCTTGATGATGAAGATGTTTCGCTCATTCCTGAAGAAACTAACCTCGACAACGCAGTTGTTACGTTAACAGGTGAGGATGGAAACTCCATCGGTTCTTGGCGAGTCACTAGCGGTAACATCGAAGCAGCCCTTGATTCGCTTCGACTCGAATCTACCACTGAAACTGAAGAATCAGATACAGAAGAAGAGTAAGACCCCAAAGGGGGAGAACACCAATGACCCTCATACTAGGAATAGAATCAAGTTGCGACGAGACCGCGGCATCAGTCGTTCGCAACGGCAACGAAGTGTTGTCTAATGTTGTGGCTTCGCAAGATGAATTGCACGTTACATTCGGTGGTGTTGTGCCAGAAATTGCAAGCCGAGCCCACCTCGAACGTATTCTTCCAGTCATTCGCCAATCCCTTGATCAAGCCTCCGTTTCTTTAGAGGACCTCGACGGAATCGCAGTAGGCAATAGGCCCGGTTTAATTGGATCATTACTTGTTGGTGTCGCCGCGGCCAAAACACTCTCGTGGATGCTCGAAAAACCACTCATTACAGTCGACCATGTGCTTGCACACCTTTGGGCGCCAGTCCTCAACGGCGCAAATGTTTCCTATCCAGCCCTTGGCCTTGTCGTTTCAGGCGGACACACCTCTATCCTATTGTTAAAAGATGCCAGCACTGCACTCTGCCTTGGCAAAACAATCGACGACGCAGCAGGTGAAGCATTTGACAAGGCATCATCAATTCTTGGCCTCGGCTGGCCCGGCGGTGCACGTGTTGACAACGCCGCATCAAAAGGCACACCAAAACACCGACTGCCACGGCCAAAAACAAAAGGGGACAGACCTGACTTTTCATTTAGTGGTTTAAAAACTGCGTTGCTCTATGGAGTTCGAGGGAATCCTGTTCGCAAAGATGGGAAGACTGCCTTTCCGCGAGATGTTTCTATGCTTTTGGAGCAAGACGTTTTTGATTGGGCCGCTTCCTTTCAAGAAGCTGCGGTTGATTCAATAATGCTGGGCATTCAACACGCTGTCACCGATAATCAAGTACGATGTATTGTCGCAGGTGGTGGCGTTCTCGCCAACACACTACTGCGAAAGAAACTTGAAGCAGCTGCAGATAGTTACAACATTCCAATCCACCTTCCTGACTTCAACTACTGTGTCGATAACGCAGCAATGATTGCAGGGCTCGGATACCACTTGTACGAGAGGGGTCACCGTGACCAACTCACTGTTACAGCATCTCCTAAAGGTATTGCTTCATAGAGAATCCATGAAAACACATAAAAATAAAAAGCCCGTTCGAACAAAAGACTTACTCCCCCCGCTTTCCGCGTTTGAACCCACTGGGCACCTAATGATAGAGGGCGAACATCCTGCAATGCTTGATGATGAAACTCTTTTAAAAAATGTCATCTTTGACTTTGGTAGAACAAGCGGACCAGGCGGTCAGCATCGCAACCGAAAAGCAACTGCATGCACCGCAACACACTTGCCAACTGACATAAGCGGTGAGGCCTCGGAACGAAGAAGGCAAAGCGAAAACCGCAAAATGTCTATCAGTCGCCTAAGAAGGACGCTCGCCATTCGATTGCGAAGCACCATCGCAATCGATGCATTCAAGGCATCGCTACTTTGGGAAGAACGGAGAAATGGTGACCAACTTGGCATCAATCCAAAACATCGCGATTACCCATGCATTCTTGCTGAAGCGCTTGATGTCGTTTTTGCTTGCGATTTCAACATGCCCACTGCTGCCGAAAAACTACAGATTAGTGCAACACAATTGCTAAAAATAGCAGCGCATGATAATGCTGCAATTACTTGGCTTAATGAGCAAAGGAAGGAACGCGGTTTATCCGCATTACAAACATGAAACACACAACAACCTCTTGCAGAGTTGATGCGCACATCGATGCAATTATCGAAGAAGTCATAGCAGTCCGGCACGATATACATGCGCACCCAGAACTTGGTTACAACGAAATTCGAACCAGCAACGTTATTCAAGATTTCCTAAGCAATAATGATATTCAATACAAAGGCGGTCTCGCAAAAGGTACGGGTGTGCTCGCGCATATTTCTGGAGAGGGCGAAAAATCAGTTGGACTTCGTGCAGACATCGATGCTTTACCAATAGTTGAAGAAAATACTTTTGATTGGAAATCTGTGCATGAAGGCTGTATGCACGCGTGCGGACATGATGGACATACCGCAATATTGCTTGGCACTGCAAAGGTACTTTCTTTGATTGCAAAAGAGGAAGCAATACCAAACCCTGTCACTTTTGTTTTTCAACCTGCCGAAGAAGGTGGTGCTGGCGGAGAACAAATGGTGCTCGACGGTTGTCTTAATGGCACAGTCCTTGGCCCCAAGGTCGGCATGATGTTCGGATTGCATGGATGGCCACAGCTTCCACTTAATAACGTTGCGACTAAAGCAGGCCCTATGCTTGCTGCAGATATTGGCGTTTCTGTTACTATTCGCGGTGTAGGCGGGCACGCTGCGTTCCCGTATCTTTGCAAAGACCCCATAATCTGCGCAGCAAACTTAGTCACATCATTGCAGCAGCTTGTCTCTAGAAATACTGACCCGCTTGATTCACTCGTTGTTTCAATCACCCAGTTTCACAGCGGAACTGCGCACAATATTATTCCAGAAGAAGTCAAACTTGTCGGCACCATGCGCTATCTTGAAAAAGAAACCGGCATCATGGCGAAAGAACGTTTTCGCGAAATTGTTAACTCAATTGCAATAGCTCACGGCTGCACAGCTGAAGTAGACCTTCGAGATGGCTACCCCGTTACTTGCAACGATGAACTTGCTGTTGATACATTCTTCAAGATTGCAAAAGAAACAATTGCAAGCGAGCGAGTGCTTCCCTTTGAAAAACCTGTCATGGGCGGAGAAGATTTTTCCTATTACTGCCAAGAAGTGCCCTCTTGCTTTTTTGCCGTTGGTTTACTTCCTGAAGGCGTAAATGAGATACCTGCGTTGCATCAGCCAATGTTCGACTTTAACGATGAAGCAATCAGGACTGGTATTCAGTTGTTTTGCGCGCTCGCACTACACACTGAACTACCCTGACGCTTGTGAGACATGAAAGTCAATCATTACGTCGTAGTGAATAAAATCGATTAACAAAAAGAGCTTCACGAGTTCAGGATCAAACTGCGAACCTGAACAAGCTGTAATCTCATCGAGCACTTCGCTTCTGTTAAGTTTTTTGCGGTAGGCGCGTGAAGAACACATCGCATCAAAAGCATCTGCAATGCCAAGAATTCTCCCAAACAAAGGCGTCTCTGTCTCCGACGTGCCGTCGGGGTAGCCTCGGCCATCCCATCGCTCATGATGCGAACGAACTCCAGGAAGTACAGGCATTAACTGCGGAACATCCTGAAGAATTGTTTCGCCGATGACCGGGTGCGCACGAATCTGATCGAACTCTTCGTCTGTTAGTTTCCCTGGCTTGCGCAAAATTGCTTCTGGGATTCCAATCTTTCCAATGTCATGCACGAGTCCGCAAATGTGAATCTGCTCAATCGTCACTTCGTCAAGTTCTAACTTTCGAGCTATCTCTTTTGCTAACCAAGCAACGCGTTCAGAATGACCGCATGTATATGTGTCTTTTGCATCGATTGCAGAGACAAGCGCCGCTACAGTTCCAAGTAAAAAACCGTGCCGTTCTTCTGCATGCCTTCGTTCAATATCAAGCCGTTTCAAATTTGCAATTGCAAGCGATGCTATTTCAGCAAGTGCCTCACAAAAATCGCAATCGTCTTCCACGGATTGCCCGCGTACTTGCCCATTACGATTATCTAAATAAATACAACCAACTACGGCACTGCCCAGTTTGACAGGAATGCATACTGCTTCTTCAATGGAATACTGCATTATTGATTGCGCTTGGTCGTCAACAACTTCTGCTTTTTGGTATCGAACAGATTCACCTTCAAGCGCTGCATTCAAGAGTGAACGACTCAAATTTGGCGTTCCCTCAAGTGCAATCATCCCCTGTGATGCGAGAATTTTCACTCGCCCACCTGATCGTGGCTGAACAATTGCAACGTTTCCAAAAGCGGTACCTTCACTTGCTGCAACAGCGAGTGTCCCAGCAACTTTTTCTTCCGTCTTTGCAGAGTGTATCTCCCGACTGCATTTCAGAAGAGCTGTTAGCCTTTCTTGTGCTAGGCCTCTTGCCCCGGAACTTCTGTCAAGTTGCAAAATCGAGGTGCCGCCGATTGTGTTGGCATCATCAAAAGATTCTTGGTATCTATGTTCATCCTCAGTATCAACCACTTCAAACGTGAACGATTCAATCGTAATCAAATCACCTATACGCAGTCGAACCCCGTGATCGTGTTTGATTTTAATTCCATTGAGAAAGGTGCCATGCCTTGATGCCTTGTCTTTAAGTTTCCAAAAAACACCCTCGTCGCCAGTGCTCTTTGAGAGGACTGCGTGGTGCCTTGAAACAGTTTTGCCTGAAGCGAGCACAAGGTCGTTTTCATGCCCACGCCCAATGGTAAGTGGACCATCACCCGCGAGAGCGAGGGTCAAGGACTCCGGGCCGTGCAACGTTTCTATGACTATTTTGCGTTCTTCTGCCATCTGTCTATAGAGTACGTCAGAAACCGTTCATATATTACGCCTAAACGCCAAATTAATTCCTCTGAGGAATTAATTCAAGAAATAAAATACTGTCTCTAAAGAAATTATTTTGGTTTGGTTGCTTACTACTCAAGAGTTTGATACACTGTGCGGTTCACAATTAACACCGTTACAACCACTGCATCGTGAATTGCTGGCCGCATTCACAACATGATGTCGGTGGAAGGCAGGAGACTAAAATGGCCAAAAAAATTGAAAAGCAATTCAAAGTGCTCGCGCCAGGTGGTCAAGCCACCCCAGCACCCCCACTAGGACCGGCTTTGGGCGCAAATGGCGTCAATCCAGGTCAATTCATCCAGTTGTTTAACGATAAAACTCGTGAACTTAACGGCAAAGTTGTCGGCTGCATCATCACTGTGTTTTCAGATCGTTCCTTCGAAATTGAGATTAAATCCTCACCAGCTGCTGTGCTTATTTGCGCCGCTGCTGGCATTGAAAAGGGATCTGGCGTTCCACACCTCGAAAAAGTTGGCTCAGTGACAAAAGAACAGGTAAAAGCTATAGCTGAAGAAAAAATGGAAGACCTCAATGCAGCCTGCATCGAGTCCGCCATGCGAATTATTGAAGGTACCGCCCGCTCTATGGGCGTGACCGTGGAGGGTGCGTAAGTCATGCCAAAATTAACAAGAGTGCAAAAAGCGAGCAAAGAAATCGCTGAAAAAGGTAAGCAACCGCATAGCATTGAAGACGCAGTAAAGCTCCTTAAAACATATCCAAAGCGGAAATTTGACCAAACAATCGAAGTGGTTATGCATCTAGCCATTGATCCACGTCAAGCAGAGCAACAACTCCGCGGTTCTGTTTCCATGCCAAAAGGCGTTGGCAAATCCGCTAGAGTCGCTTGTTTTTGTGCTTCAGACAAAGTTGAAGCTGCAAAAGCTGCTGGTGCTGTCGAGGCTGGCTCAGATGACCTCGTAAAAAAGATTGAAGGTGGTTGGCTCGACTTTGATGTTGCAGTCGCAAGCCCTGACATGATGCGTTTTGTCGGTCAATTAGGTCGTCAATTAGGCCCAAAAGGTCTTATGCCCTCACCTAAAGCGGGAACAGTTACACCAGATATCGAAACAGCCGTTGCTGAATTTGCAGCTGGCAAGGTTGAATATCGAAACGATGACGCTGGAAATATCCACTGTATCGTCGGTAAAATGAGCTTTTCTGATGAAGACCTCATTGAAAACCTCAATTTCTTTGTAAATATGATCACAAAGGCCCGCCCAGCGGCTGTAAAAGGCGAATTTGTTAAAAATTGCGCCATTTGTGCAACTATGACCCCTAGCGTAAAGATTGCACTTTAAACTGCTGTCAGTAAAGGAATTACACAATGAGTAAACCTATCAAAAACATGATCGTAGCCGAATACCAACGCCGGTTTGATGGCCTCGGAAGTGCACTAATCATCGATATACGGGGCATTGAAGCAAATGACAACAATGACTTGCGAATTGATTTGCTTGGCAAAGATATTCACATCACAGTGTTGAAAAATAGTCTTGCTAAAACAGCCTTCTCAGGTACTGAACTTGAATCACTCAGCACGACCCTATCGGGACCTTCAGCGCTTGTCTTTGGTGGTGATTCAGTCGTAAACGTAGCCCGAGAACTTGTTGATTGGGCTAAAAAGATCAAAACGCTCGAACTTAAAGCCGCTGTTCTTGATGGCGAACTTTTTGATGGCAAAGACGGCGTTAAACGACTCAGCGAATACCCAACCAAGGACGAAGCGCAAGCAACCGTCATTCAGTTGGTACTTTCACCAGCAAGCAATTTGGTCAAAGCGAGCACAAGCCCAGGAAGCAATTTGCTAGGAATTATCAAAGAAATCACAACTCGTTTGGAAGAAGGAAAAACAATCGAAAAGATTGCCTAACAAACGAAAACAAACATCGCGTTTGGGACTGGCCCGTTTGGGTTAAAAGTCGCACAGGGTGGCTCCTCTCCCGCGCATGACACTAGTTTAGGAAAAGGACAAATAGTATGAGTGAAGAAACAACAGCAACAAAAGAATTTGATGCAGCAATCAGCAAAATTGGCGATGAAATCGCTGGTTTGACATTAACCCAAGCAGTCGATTTAGCAGATTACATGAAAGATACCTATGGTATCGAGGCAGCAGCAGGCGGAGCAGTCATGATGGCTGGACCAGCAGGCGGTGGCGAAGGTGGTGGTGAAGAGCAAACAGAATTCGATGTAATCCTCGACGGTGCTGGCGACAAGAAAATCGCAGTAATCAAAGCAGTTCGTGAAATCACAGGTCTTGGCCTCAAAGAAGCAAAAGGACTCGTTGACGAAGCTCCTAAAGCTGTCAAAGAGAAAGTTTCTGAAGATGAAGCAAACGAAGTCAAGGGCAAGCTTGAAGAAGCTGGCGCAAGCGTTACTATCAAGTAACCACTTGTTTCACAACGACTTAAAAGACCACTGGCTTGCCAGTGGTCTTTTTTTATACCTATAGGCCAATAGGACCGACGTAGTCGATTTATTTCTTTTTGATAAAGCGCTATTTTTGATCAATCCCTCAACAAACACTGGAAAATTTCTGGGCTGTTCCCACTAAAATCTGGGCTGTTCCCACTAAAAATAGACGCTGCAAGTTACTCCTAGCATTGACAAATTAAGATTAATTCCTCAGAGATGTTTATTTGTAGCGAGAGTAAATAAAGAAAAATGAGAAAGTCAGAAAAAAAATTTTTTTAATAAAAAACTCAAGTTTTGAGCCCTGAACCTTGTTAAAAAACCACGTTTCGGGTACTCTACGTGGCTCGGCAGCGGCGGTCGCGGCACTTGGAAGCACACACGAAAACATACTTTAAGACAGGCAAACTGCACATTGATGCAGTGACGACCAGTTGTGAGGTTACTATATGGCTACGAAAACGATCCGCGATTTTTCAAAACGCGGCGATGCAATTCCTGTACCACCCCTTACTCGAGTTCAAGGCGAAGCCTATGAACGACTCATCCAACTCAATCTTGATCCCCTTAAGCGTGATTCAATTGGAATTGAAGGTCTTCTTCAAGAAGTTTTTCCAATTGAAGCGTACGACGGTTCCATGCGAGTTGAATACTTGTACTACAAGTTAGAAGAGCCACGGTATACGGTTGACGAATGTAAAGAACTTCGACTTACGTACGGACGCCCATTTAAAGTGGCAGTTCGTTTTGTCCGCGACGGTGTGGCAGAAGTTTTAGAAGAAGAAATTTACATTGGCGAAGTACCAATTCTTATCGGTGGTGGTGAATTTATCATCAACGGTTCTGAACGATGTATCGTGAACCAACTCCACCGCTCACCTGGTGTTGACTTCTCTATCCAAGACGACACGGGCGACCGGCAACTCCATAAAGCAAGAATTATTCCTGAACGTGGTTCATGGATTGAAATCGAAGTCACCAAGAAAGATGTCTTGGCGATGAAGATTGACCAGTCTGCAAAAATTGCAGCAACAACATTCCTTCGCGCACTTGATGAAGAATTCAGTTCAACCGAAAAAATCCTCAACAAGTTTTATGACGTAAAGGAAATGTCTGTTAATAAGATTAAACCAGAGTATTACTCTGCAGAAATGATTATGGATTCTGAAACGGGCGAAGAGCTCTGCAAAGTAGGCGCGCAAATTGGTGACGCATACGATGCAATTTTAGCTTCGCCTATCAAGAAGATTTCCGTCATTGCAGACCCTGCTGACCCAATCATTCTGAACACGCTAGCAGTTGAGAAACTTGACTTCCTTGCTGATGCAACTGAGCACGAATCAGCACTTCTTAAAATTTATGGCAAACTTCGACCTGGCAACCCGCCACAAGTCGAAAAAGCTCGTTCATTGTTTGCTGACAAATTCTTTGACGACAAGCGCTACCGCTTAGGCAAAGTTGGGCGATTCCGTATCAACCGTAAATTTGACATGGATGTTCCTGAAGACATCATGCATCTGCGTCCGAACGATTTCATTGCAGTAGTTGAGTACATGCTTGAACTTCGCGCTCGAAAAGACACTGCGCATATTGATGACATTGACCATTTGGGCAACCGACGTCTACGGACTCTTGACGAACTCGCTGTTGAAGAAATGCGTAAAGGATTCCTCAAACTCCGACGAACTGTCCAAGAACGCATGAGCGTCAAGGACATGGACGAACTTAACAAAGTTGCAGACCTCGTGAATTCAAAAGCTGTTAGCTCCGCAATTGATTTCTTCTTTGGTCGCAGTGAACTTTCACAAGTGGTTGACCAAACAAACCCACTCTCAATGCTCGTACACGAACGTCGGCTTTCTGCGCTTGGACCTGGTGGTCTAAACCGTAAACGTGCAGGCTTCGAAGTTCGCGATGTTCATATTTCTCACTACGGTCGTATCTGCCCAATTGAAACGCCTGAAGGCACAAACATTGGTCTTATTGCTTCACTTGGCATTTACGCTCAAATTGATGAGTATGGTTTTATCCAAACTCCCTACCGCCCTGTTGAACGAAAAAAAGCAAAAGATGACATTCTTTACCTTCGTGCAGACGAAGAAATGAATACCGTTCTTGCGCCGACTGAAGTCCTCAACGACAAAAACAACATCGATGGTGCACATGTTATTGCTCGTAAGAGCGGTGATTTAACCCAAGTGTTCCCGAACGAAGTGAAGTACGTTGATATTTCACCTAAACAACTTGTTGGTATATCCGCATCACTCATTCCGTTCCTTGAACACGATGATGCAAACCGTGCGTTGATGGGTTCAAACATGCAACGCCAAGCTGTACCGCTCATTATTCCTGATCCGCCAATCGTGGCTACAGGTATGGAGCAAATTGTTGGCGAATACTCTGGCATGCTTGTGAAAGCAAAAAATGCTGGCACAATTACATTCGCTGACTCCCGTCGCATCTTGATTGATAACTCCGATGAGTACATTCTCAAGACGTTCCGCCGACTCAATGAAAAGACTTGCCAAAGCCAAAAACCAATTGTCAAAATTGGCGACAAAGTTAAAGCAGGACAAATCATTGCTGACGGTGCATCAACTGTAAATGGCGAACTTGCTATCGGCAAAAACGTTCTTGTGGCATTCAATACATTTGATGGATATAACTTTGAGGATGCTATTGTCATCTCACAGAGACTCGTCAAAGACGACGTGTTTACTTCAATCCATATCGACTCACACGACGTTGAAGTTCGTGACACCAAACTGGGAAAAGAAGAATTCACTTGTGACATTCCTAACGTTTCCGAACGGCAATTGATGAACCTCAACGAGGAAGGCATCATTCGACTCGGCGCTCGTGTAGGCCCCGGCGACATTCTTGTCGGAAAAGTTGTACCAAAAAGCAAAAACGAATTGACTCCCGAAGAAAAATTGCTTCACGCAATCTTCGGCCGAGCCGGTGAAGATGTCAAGAACGAATCACTTACTGTCCCCGCGGGTAGTAGTGGTGTCGTCATTGGCGCAAACCACTTCAGTCGTCGCATGCATCTTGATGATGAGCAAAAGAAGATTGCCAACAAAAAGATGGAAGCGTACGAAGATGAAATGAATGACAAGGCAATCGCTCTCTTTAGAGAAATGGTTGCAGAAATGAACGAGGTACTCAGCACCGAGATGGTTGACCCTTCAACTCGTCAGCGTGTTGGTATTTCTGACATTCCAGAAGTTATCATTGAGCAAATTGGTGGATTCACCGACAAATGGGTGAAAGGCTCTAAGGATGCAAAAACTGCAGCTCTTAGCATCAAAGAACAATACTGGCCACGAATCGCTGCTCTTCAAAGTGAATGTGAGCGAAAACTTGCACACATGAAGCGTGGTGACGAACTCGCTTCAGGCGTGCTCGAAAAAGTTGTTGTGTACCTTGCGAACAAAAGGGCAATCGCCGTCGGCGATAAAATGGCTGGCCGTCACGGTAACAAAGGTGTTATCGCACGTATTGTTCCAGAAGAAGATATGCCTTTCATGGAAGATGGCACGCCGGTTGACATTTTGCTCAACCCACTTGGTGTACCTTCCCGTATGAATGTTGGACAGCTTCTTGAGCTCCACCTTGGTTGGGCTGCAAAAGTACTTGGATTCCAAGCAGTAACGCCTGTGTTTGACGGTGCTACTGAAGATGAAGTTCTTGGTTCAATTCAAGAAGCAAACAACTCTGTACTTGCAAAACGTAAAACGTTTGAAGAAACTGGCGAAAACCCAGGAGATTCACGTGAGATTTTGGCAGAAGTACCATTTGCTGGCAAAGTGCAACTGTACGACGGACGGACCGGCGACAAGTTCCACCAACCAACCTCTGTTGGCGTCATGTATATGCTGAAATTGCATCACTTGATTGACGACAAAATTCACGCCCGTTCAACTGGCCCTTACAGTTTAATTACGCAGCAGCCACTGGGCGGCAAAGCGCGAACTGGTGGTCAGCGATTTGGCGAGATGGAAGTATGGGCTTTGGAAGGCTATGGCGCAGCATATATGTTGCAAGAACTCCTCACCGTCAAGAGTGATGATGTTGAAGGCCGAACCAAAATTTACGACTCTATAGTCAAAGGCAAGAACGTCCTTGAAGCTGGTATGCCAGTTGTATTCGACGTCCTCTGCCATGAAATTAGAGGTCTATGCATGAACATCGAGTTGGAGAAGGATGAAGAAGAGACGGGAAGTCTCCTTTGATCCCAACCTTCGTGTATCTCACAGCGATCTTCAACACTTTAGTAGATAGGAAAAAGAAGTATGTCTGAACAAGTCTTCGATAAAATCAACGATTTCAAGTCTGCCCGCATTGGGCTAGCAAGCCCAAGCGACATTCGCAGCTGGAGCTTTGGTGAAGTCAAAAAACCTGAGACCATTAACTACAGAACATACCGTCCCGAAAAAGACGGTTTGTTCTGCGAACGAATCTTTGGCCCTGAACGCGACTACGAATGTGGTTGCGGCAAATACAAAGGCACAAAATTCAAAGGGATTATTTGTGACCGGTGCGGAGTGAAAGTTACACACTCCCGCGTTCGTCGTAAACGAATGGGGCACATCAACCTCGCTGCTTCCGTTGTACACATTTGGTTCTTCAAAGCACTACCTAGTCGCCTTGGAACCTTGCTTGCTATGAAAACATCTGACCTTGAGAAGATAATTTACTTCCAAGATTACGTTGTTCTTGAAGCGGGCAACGCTGAACTCGACGGCACCCCTCTTGAATACAAACAAGTCATCACTGAAGACCAATATCGCGAAATCCGAAGCCAAGGTGGCTACGGCGATTTTCGCGCTGCCATGGGTGCGGCGGCTATTCAAGAAATCATCGAAGCAATCGATTTGCACGAAGTCATCGAAGAAATTCGCGAAGGACTTGCAAATACACGTTCGAAGCAAAAGACTGCCGACCTCGCAAAGCGACTTAAACTTGTTGAACATTTAAAGAATAGCCACAACGAACCATCATGGATGGTGCTCGATGTTGTACCCGTTATTCCACCAGAACTTCGACCTCTCGTCATGCTCGAGTCAGGCAACTTCGCAACAAGCGATTTAAATGACTTGTATCGCCGAATTATCAACCGAAACAACCGTTTGAAAAAACTGATGGATCTCAATGCTCCAGAAGTCATCATTCGCAATGAAAAGCGTATGCTGCAACAAGCAGTTGACGCGCTCTTTGATAACGGTCGTTGCAGGCGACCTGTCCTTGGCAGCTCAAACCGACCACTTAAATCCATCACGGATATGATCAAGGGTAAGCAAGGCCGCTTCCGCGAAAACTTGCTTGGTAAACGAGTTGACTATTCAGCGCGATCCGTTATCGTTGTTGGTCCTAACTTGAAACTGAACCAATGCGGTCTTCCAAAGAAAATCGCACTCGAGTTGTACCAACCATTTATTATTCGCCGTCTTAAAGAGCAAGGCCTTGCCGACACAATTAAGTCCGCAAAACGTATTCTTGAACGCCGCGACGAAGAAGTATGGGACATTCTTGAAGAAGTCATTCACCAACACCCAGTGTTACTCAACCGTGCGCCTACCCTTCACCGTATGGGTATTCAAGCGTTCGAGCCAGTGCTTGTAGAAGGCAAAGCAATCACGTTACACCCTCTAGTATGCACTGGTTACAACGCCGACTTTGACGGTGACCAAATGGCTGTTCACCTTCCGCTATCGGTGGAAGCGCAAACTGAAGCGCATATCCTTATGCTTTCGACGCACAACATTTTCTCCCCTGCAAACGGCAACCCTCTTGTTTCTCCAAGTCAAGACATCGTCATGGGCGTGTACTTCTTAACGTACCTCGATCCAAACGATGAACGCAAAGACGAAGAACTCATGAAGTTCCGAAATGCAAATGAGGCAATGCTTGCGTATGACTTCGGTCAAATTAAACTGCAAGAGAAAATCCAAGTTCGACTTCCACGCTATCCAAACATCGTTAACGATGAAAAGAGCGCCATTGAACCAATGCCTGAAAACCACAGGATTGTGACAACAGTTGGACGGGTCCTTTTCAGTGAAATCCTTGCCCAAGGTATGCCATTCTATAACTGCACGCTCACGAAAAAAGGTGGAAGCCGAGTTATCGACGACACGTATAAGATTAACGGTCGCGCTGGCACCCTTACACTTCTTGACGACATGAAAGAAGTAGGCTTCAAAGCTGCTACATGGTCTGGGCTTTCAATTTCGATTACTGACATGCGTATCCCTGCGGATAAGCAATCACTCATCGACGGCACACAAGACAAAGTGGATCAACTCGAGGCAAACGCAGCAATGGGCGCAATCACAAACCAAGAACGACATAACCAGTTGCTCGACTTGTGGTCCCACTGTCGTGAAGAACTAACGACTAAACTGCTAGACACACTCAAGCACGACCGTCGTAACTTTAGCGACAACAGCGAATTGGAAATCAGTTCAAAAGAAGGATTCCGATATCTCAACCCAGTTTTCCTCATGTCTGAATCAGGCGCTCGTGGTAACACCAGTCAGATGCAGCAACTTGCAGGCATGCGTGGTTTGATGACGAAGCCATCTGGTGAAATTATCGAAACGCCGATTAAAGCGAACTTTAGGCAAGGCCTGAATGTTCTTGAGTATTTCTCTTCCACACACGGTGCTCGTAAAGGTCTTGCAGATACTGCGTTAAAAACTGCCGACTCCGGTTACCTCACTCGTAAACTGTACGACGTGTCACAACCTGTTGTCATTAACGATTTCGATTGCGCTACAAAGCGTGGCATAACAAAACGTGCTATCTACAAGAATGACGAAATTCATATTAAGCTCAGTGAACTTATCACTGGACGCACAAGTATGCAAACTATTATCAACCCTGTGACCGACCAAGTCATTGTTGAAAATAAGCAAGTCATCGATAAAGAAATTGCCGCTGTACTTGATAGCTTGAATATTGATGCTGTCCAAGTTCGTTCACCGTTAACATGCGAATCTGCTTCCGGTTGCTGTGCACTTTGCTACGGACATGACCTTTCAACAAGTAATCTTGTTGAAGAAGGTATGGCAGTAGGAACTATCGCAGCACAATCCATTGGTGAACCAGGCACGCAGCTCACAATGCGGACGTTCCACACAGGTGGTGTTGCTTCGCGTGACTTCGTTGACACAAACTATAAAGCTCCAAGCTCAGGTACGTTAGTACTTCGTGACTGCAATGAAGTCCCAATGCCAGGCGCGAAGAAGGGCGAACTTATTGTCCTTAAGCAAACTGGTGAACTTGTCATCGTTGACGATAAGGGTCGTGAACTTGATAAAGCATTCCGCGTTCCTTACGGTTCTACTTTACTGCTAGCGTCAGGTACCAAAGTCAAGAAGGGCAAAATCCTTGTTGAATGGGACCAACACGTTATGCCCATTTTGGCAGAGAAAAACGGCACCGTTGTCTTCAAAGATGTTGAACTTGGCACCACATTGCGCGAAGAAGAAAACAAAGGCGTAATCGAACGCATAATCACCGAGCACACTGGTGACTTACATCCGCAAATACTTCTTCAAGAAGGCGAACAAACACTTGACTTCCATCACCTTCCTGCGAAAGCTCGCTTGGAAGTAAACAGTGGCGACCAAGTTGTCACTGGCCAAATGCTTGCTCGTCGACCTCGCGAAGTTAAAGGTACTGCGGACATTGTTGGTGGTCTTCCACGTGTTACAGAAATTTTCGAAGCACGTGTACCAAAAGAGCCAGCGATTCTTGCGCAAGTTTCGGGTCGCGTTGAATTGAAAGCCGAACGTAAACGTGGCAAAATGATTATCCATGTTGTACCAGAAGGTGCTGATCCTGTTGAACATCTCGTTCCGCAAGGGAAACACTTGCTTGTACACACAGGTGACAAAATCATCGCGGGGGCGCAACTTACTGAAGGCCCGCGTGACCCGAACAATATTCTTGATATTAATGGTGAAGAAGCGTTATACAACTACATGATTTCTGAAGTGCAAAATGTGTATCGTGCTCAAGGTGTGCCTGTTTCCGATAAGCACATCGAAGTTATTCTTTCGCGCATGCTCAGCAAGATTCAAGTACAAAAAGCTGGAGATACTGATCTCCTTCCTATGGACTTCGTCGAGCGATACAAATTCCGTACTTGCAATAAGGCGCTTGATGGAGGATTACT
>CEOP01091891.1_pt1 | contig 15316 bp, 12 predicted proteins | sample 361301 | NCBI WGS metagenome assembly CEOP01 (sample SAMEA2619548, study PRJEB7988) | marine metagenome | biome: marine biome (ENVO:00000447); feature: deep chlorophyll maximum layer (ENVO:xxxxxxxx); material: "saline water (ENVO:00002010), including plankton (ENVO:xxxxxxxx)" | depth 55 m
ATGTTAAAAAACAAAAAAGATTTAGAAAATGAAAATAGATTAGAAAACTTGAAAGAATTACTTAGAGCCATGCAAGATTATGACACCTTGCAGAGTTTCTTGGAACATGTAGCTTTGGCTACCTCAATTGATCAAGAGTGGGAAGGAGCTAAAATAAATTTAATGACAATGCATGCTGCTAAAGGTCTAGAATTCGATGTTGTATTTCTGCCTGGATGGGAGGAAGGACTATTTCCTCACCAAAAATCATTAGAGGAAAAAGGTGATTTTGCTTTAGAAGAGGAAAGAAGGCTAGCTTACGTTGGTATTACGAGAGCAAAAAAAGAAGCTTACTTATCGTTTGCAATGAAAAGAGCTTATCATGGGGACTGGATGGATGCTTTGCCATCAAGATTTATTAATGAAATACCTGATGAAAGTGTAGAAAAAAATGAAATCGGATTAAGTAATACTGATGACTTTGAATTTAATCAAGATAATTCAATTGAATTTGATGATGAATATAGAAGCCCTGGATGGGATAGGTACAAAAAAAATAAAATGATTAAATGGAAAAAATAGACAAATTAAAAAAAATTTTTAAAAGAGAAAATATTGATGGTTATATTGTTCCAAAAAATGATGAATTTTTTAGTGAATATGTTCCCGATCACAGTGACAGGCTAAAATTTATTTCAAACTTTTCTGGTTCTTATGGATTTGCGTTAATTCTTAAAGATAAAAACTATTTGTTTGTGGACGGAAGATACACGTTGCAAGCAAGTAAACAAAGTGGGAAATTTTTTAAGATTATTACTATTCCTGACAAAATGCCGGCTGATGTCCTTAAAACAAAAAAAATTTCAATTGGTTTTGATCCTAAATTATTCACAAAACAATCTTTAAATATATTATTTGGAAAAAGTAAGTGTACCTTTAAACCACTTATTAATAACTTAATTGATGAAATTTGGTCTAGAAAAGTAAAAATAAATAATTACAAATTTTTTGCGCTACCAGAAAAGTCAATAAGTGAAAAATACACAACTAAAATTAATAAAATTTTTAATTTTTTGAGGAAGAAAAAATCTGATTATTTATTTGTAACTGCAAGTGAAAATAATGCTTGGTTATTAAATATAAGAGGTCGGGACTCAAAATATACTCCAATACCATATAGTTTTATTTTAATTGACAAAAATAAAAATATTAAATTTTTTTGTGACTTAAATAAATTGACACTTTCTTTAAAAAATAAATTTAAGAAAGTTAATTTTTTAGATATTAAGACATGTGATAAAAAGCTTTCAGAAATTCAAAACAAAAAATTCATAATTGATAAAAACTCTTGCTCATATTTTTTTGAAAAAAAAATTAGTATAAATAATCGAATACTTAATTTTCATGATCCAATTTATTTTTTAAAAGCAATAAAAGGAAGAAAAGAAATTGACAATATTAAAAAAGCTCATATTTTTGATGGTGCTGCTTTAACTAAATATTTATTTTGGCTTAAAAAAAATTTTTATAAAAAAAATATAACTGAAATTAGCGCTTCACAAAAACTTTTCAAATTCAGAAAAAAAAATAAAAAATTTAAATTCTTAAGCTTTCCAACGATATCTGGAACAGGGCCAAATGGAGCGATCATTCATTATAAAGCAACTAAAGAGACAAATAGAAGATTAAAAAAAGGAGATATTTATCTAGTGGACTCTGGTGGACAATATGAGTTTGGAACAACAGATGTTACTCGTACAATTTCTTTACAAAATTCTAATAAAAGAATTAAAGATATTTTTACAAGAGTTCTTAAAGGACACATCGCTGTTGCAAATTTTAATCTAAAAAAAAATACCTCTGGATCAATAATTGATGATAAAGCAAGAGAATTTCTTAAACAGATCGGTTTAAACTATGCGCATGGAACTGGTCACGGAGTGGGCTATTTTCTGAATGTTCATGAAGGCCCACATGCAATTTCAAAAAGGAATAAAATAAATTTTAAAGAAGGAATGATAGTATCTAATGAACCTGGTTACTATGAAAAGAATAAATTCGGTATACGAATTGAGAATCTTATTTATGTTAAACAAAATAAAAAAAAGATAAATTTTGAAAATTTAACGATGGCACCAATAGAAAAAGATTTAATTATTAAAGAAAGTCTTAATAATAAAGAAAAGAGATGGCTTAATAATTATCATAAAATTGTCTTCAAAAAACTTATTCCATTCATGAGTAAAATTGAGTCTTCAGAGCTTAAAAAAGCTTGTTCAGCTATTTAAAATTTTATTCCAATCTTTTTCTAAGATAATCTTAATGTTTAATTGTTTGGCCTGTTCTATTTTTCTTTTTGTCGGTTTAGAGTCCCCTACGACTAAAAAATCAAGTTTTTTGGAAATAGAACCAAGTACCTTTCCTCCATTAGTCTCAGCTATAGCTTTAGCTTCTGATCTACTGATATTTTTAAAGCCACCAGTAAACATTAATTTTTTATTAGAAAATTTACCTTCATTACTTTGTGCAATGTAATCCTTAATGTTCAATTTGCTAATTAAACCCTTTATAATTTTGGTGTTAATCTCATTAGAAAAAAAACTGTCTATAGATTTAATTTGTGTTTCACCTATTCCGTCTAAATCAGCCAAGTTAACTAAAAAAAAATTTCTATTTTTTTGATCAAATAGTTTTGTAAATTCTTTAATTGAACTAAAAAAACCTGCTAAAATCTTTGCATTTTCCTGCCCAATATGTCTAATTCCTATTGAAAAAATAAACCTATCTAATGATATTGTTTGAGATTTTTTAATAGCTTTTTTTAAGTTATTGATAGATAAATCTCCCCATCCCTCTAGGTTTTTAATCTTATTATAATTTAAGGCAAAAATGTCTGATGGTTCTTTTATTAAGTTTAAATCCCATAACTGCTCAATTACTTTTTTTCCTAGCCCGTCTATATTAAAAGCCTCTTTTGATACAATATGTTTAAGCTTTTCTCTGGCTATAAAATCACAGCTATATCCTTTTAGACATCTTCTTACAGCATCAAGTTTTTTTGTACTTTTGCTTAATTCTTTCACAGTTTCAGATCCGCACAAACATTTATTTGGAAAAATAAATTTTTTACTATTTTTGTCTCTTTTAGATTTATCAACTGAGACTACTTGGGGAATTACATCCCCTGCCCTTTGAATTTGTATAGTATCGCCTATTCTAAGATCTTTTCTTTTTATTTCATCTTCATTATGTAAAGTTGCATTTGATACGACAACTCCACCAACCGTAACAGGTTCAACTTTAGCGACCGGAGTGATAGCGCCTGTACGACCTACTTGAATTAATATATCTTTTATTTTAGTTACAGCTTTTTCAGCTGAAAATTTATAAGCAATAGCCCATCTAGGGGCATTGGAAGTGTTTCCTAATCTTTTTTGTAAACCTAAATCGTTAACCTTATAAACTAATCCATCTATATCATAGTCAAGAGAGGATCTGATTTGATCTATTTTAGCATGATGGGCTTCCGCTTCATCAATATTGTTAATTATTTTTATTAAAGGATTGGTAATAAAATTCCATCTTTTAATTCTTTCTAAAAATTCAAATTGTGTTTTAAATATCATTGGATCAATAACACCAAACCCATACGCAAAATATTTTAATGGAATTTTTGATGTTTCCTTGGGGTCTTTTTGCCTTAAAGATCCACCAGCTGCATTTCTAGGATTAGCAAATTTACCCTTTAATCCGTCAAAATCCTTTTTGCCAATGAAAATTTCACATCTAACTTCCAAAATTTTTGGAATATTTTTATCTTTAATAATAATTGGAATACTTGGAATTGTTTTTAGATTAGGGAGTATATCTTCACCAGTCACTCCATCTCCTCTGGACAAACCTTTTGTTAAAACACCGTTTTCATAAATTAAACTTGCTGATATTCCATCAATTTTAGGTTCTGATATAAATTCTATTTTTTTACCCTCATAATTGAGAAAATTTTTAATCTTTTTTTTAAAATCCTCCATGTCAGACTTATCAAATGCATTAGATAATGATAGCATCGGCATAAGATGCTTTATCTTTTTAAATTTATTTGAAGGTTCTGCTCCAATTAGATTTTTTACTGATAGATTTTTTTTAAGATAGGGATATTTCCTTTCAAGATCAGTAGCTTTCTTTTTAATTTTATCGTATTCAGAGTCCGTAATTTTAGGCTTGTCATTAACAAAATAATATTTGTTATGTTCTTTTAATTCATCAATAATTTTTTTGTGTTTATCTATAATTTTATCTTTGGTTGACATAAAATTATTTTATTTTTTTAATTATTTTTTTAAACAAATTTTCTTCTTTTTTCCCTTTTTCTTTTTTTGCCAGATCAACAATTTTATAGTCTTTATCAAGAATTTTGTATGACTGTTGAAACCATTTGCTAGAATTATAGTTATATCCAAGAATACTTGCATATTTTTTTGCCTCATTTTCCAATCCTAGATGATAATGAATTTCCACTAGTCTGTGCAACGCTTCCTCTACAAAAATTGTCTTATCAAACTTTTCAATAATAATTTTTAGTCTATTAATCGCAGGCACCCATTTTTTTACAGAAATATAATGCTTTGCAATAAAAAGTTCTTTTGCGGCAAGTTGATTTTGAATTAAATCATTTTTAAACCTTAAATCGAGTGCGTAATCAGATCCCGGATATTTGTTTAGAAAAAAATCAATTTTATTTTTTGCATTTATTAAAGGCTCCAAATCTTTCTTTTCGTCACTAATTTGCTCAAAATAAATTACCGCTAATAAATAATGAGCATAGATAACATTTTTGTCTCCGGGATACATTTTTAAATATCTTTCTAGACTTTCAATAGCTTGACTATAAAAATTAATACCATACAAAGCATACGATGACATTAAAGCTGCTTTAGCGGCATAATCTATATTTTGAAAGTTTAATTCTGCTTCAGAAAATTTTTTATTTGCAAAGAAATAATCATTTGATTTGAATGCTTGCATTCCTTCTTTATATAAACTGTAGGGATCTACAATCTGTTTTTTTTCAAGAGCAAGATCTTTTTTTGAGCAAGATTGAAAAATTATTAATATTCCAATGATAAGAAGAAGTTTTCTAAACATACTCTTCAATTAATATCAGATAAAATTTGAAATTATACGTTAAAATTTCTTATTAAGCGTTAACAGCTAATTTTTCTAATTGTTTATTGTGAGATTTTTTCGAAACTTCGTAATCTGCAAACTCTTCAGTTTTAAAAGATAATTTTGAGTTGAAAATTTCTCTCAAAAAAAGATTAGTTAGTTCGTGTCCCCCTTGGTAACAAACAATCTTTCCTATTACTCTGTGACCAGATAATAAAAAGTCTCCTGCTAAATCTAATATTTTATGATTTACGAATTCTTTATCGTTTCTTAATCCACCTTCATTTAAAACTCTATCATCATTCACCACTACTGCATTTTCTAAAGAGCCACCTTTTGCTAAACCAATTTTTTTGATTTTTTCAATGTCTTCGAATAAACAAAACGTTCTTGAACATACAACTTCTTCTAAATTATCTTTTTGAAAGTTAATAATATTTTTTTGATCACCGATAATTCTATTTTTATATTGTAATTGAAAATCAACTTCTAAGGAGTTTTGGTTATTTGGTTCAATTGAAATTTTTCTTTTTCCATCAACCAACTCAACTTTCTTTAAAATTTTAAGATATTTTCTTTTTTTTGACTGATCTACTTGATCTATACTTTCAAGAATTTGAAGAAAATCTTTTGAAGATCCGTCCATTATTGGGACTTCCTCATTATTAATTTCAACTAATGCATTATCTATTCCAGCAATATAAAATGCTGCTAGTAAATGTTCAACAGTAGAAACTTTTACTCCTTTATTATTCTCTAATGTTGTACACAATTTTGCAGAAGATACGTTATTGAAATTTGCTTTAATTAAATTATTTTCATTTAAATCAACTCTTTTAAACACTATACCATGATCTGCTTCTGCCGGTATAACGCGGATCTTAGAACTAAGTCCTGAGTGTAGACCTATGCCATCAAAACTAATTTTTTTAGAGAGTGTTTTTTGATAAATGCTGTTCATCGTTGAATGTTATACTGGGGTGGTGCGTTAAAATTAAAACAACTAATGTTTCTGAAAATAACAATTATCCAAAAATAGTGTCAAAAATCCTTGCAACTATTGATTTATTCGTTTGAGTTATTGGAATAGCCTCTTTTTTCCAACCAAAATGAACAAGTTTATCCGAAGAATCGAGTATGTTATCACTTGATGCATTGTCTACATAATTTACAGTGAATTTACTATTATTAGAAAAAATCCTCCCATAAATTTTCTCTATAAATTTAAGTTGTTGTTTTGAATTTTTTTCAAAAAATATTTGTTTTGATATTGTGCTGTAATAACAGTAATTAATATTTTTAAATATTATAATGTCTAATATCTCCTCAATTCTGGCTTGTGCTACTTCATAAATTAATTTTTTTTTTATTTTTCTATAATTTTCACCGATGAAAAATTCTTCTTCGACATAATTATCATCTGAAAAGTCTTCTTTAAATTCAGTTTCTTCAAGAATTTTTTTTACTGTATCTATCTTTAAAGAAGTAATTTTTGAAATATCTTTTATTATTATGTCTGTACCAAACCTAAAATTCTGCTCTGATTTTAAAGAGTCATTTTCAAAATAAAAAATTTTAGAATTGTTATCTTTTATTTGTATATAAAAAAAAGTATCAATATTTTTATAATCATCACTTAATCTTGTTCCTTTAATAAAACTTTTAAGAAAAATTTTCTTTAATTTAAGATTACATTTATTTATTATAAGATTTAAATTCTTGTCATCATTATAATTTATTAGTGCAAATGATAATTCATGAGAATAAAAATCTCCGAAAAGCCCTATTGGTAAATTCTCGATTTTTTTTTTATCCAATATAAATTTTGAATTAAAAATATGGAGAATAGTTTTTTTTAATTCAATCTCACTAACACAGGATTTTAAAGTATTTAATATATAGGTTATATTTTCTCTTAAAATTTGAGAGCCGTTTAACTTTTTATAACCTGAAAAATTTATAAATTGAGGATTAAAATTTTCTAATATTACAATAATTTCTTTGAATGTATAATTTAATTTTTTTTCAATTGCATATATATTTTCTTTAATCACATCTGATATTTTATCTATATCAGAAATTCTATCATCGGTAATTCCTTCTAATTTAGTTTTCAATTCATATATAGTTTTAAAATTATTTTGATCATCATTGCTACGTACAAAAAAAATAAAATTAGTATTATTAATTTCTAGATATAATGTTAATGACAAATGTTTCATTATTTATTTCAGAATAAGTTGGTTATTTATCCTATAATCAAATGTTTTATATTTTTTAAAACTATTATTACTTTCTAAGTTGAGATAATTTTCTAAGCTTAAAATATAGTTTTCTATTGGTAGTTTCAAAGTTTTATTGTCTTTTGTTTTTAAATCCCATCTGTTTGTTTCAAGTAAAATATATTTTTTAATTTTGTCAAAAGGAAAGTCGATTTTTTTTAAATCATTATAAAAAATTTTAAATTTTTCTAAGTCTCCAAAAATATATGGAAGATTTCTATAGTTTGAAATATTTTTAAATTCAATAAGCTCAATCTTTTCACTGATATAAAATTTTCCTTTTTTATCTATAAGAATTGCGATAGGTTTTTTTTCGAATATTTCAATTTTTAATGAATTGGGATATTTCTTTTTTATGTTAAAGCTTTCTACAAAACTATTTTGCATTAGTAGTTTTTTTATTTCAGAATTTTTCAAAAAAATGAGGTTTTTATCATAAATTGGATATAGCATTTTTTTTACATCATCTTCATGCAATAAGAAATTATTTTCAATTTTAATTTCTTGTAAATTAAATTTTGAAATTATTATTTTATTTTTTGGATTAAAAGTTGTTAAAAGGATCAATATAAAAATAAAAATTGATGTTTTTCTTTTCATCTACCAGTGCTTGCATCTAATAAAATTTTTTCAACTAAATTTTCAAAAGTTAACCCTGAATAGTTTGCTATTTCTGGTACTAACGATAAACTTGTCATGCCTGGCTGTGTATTTATTTCTAGTAAATAAAAATTATTTTTGAAAAATTTAAAATCTGATCTAGTAACGCCTTTGCAGTTTAAAGCTTTATGCGTTTTTTTTGCTATTTTTAGAACTTCATTATATTTTCTTTTGGGTATCCTTGCAGGCATAACATGTTCTGTTTTTGCTTTCTTGGTATACTTAGCTTTATAATCGTAAAATAATCTTTTTGGTATTAACTCAATTGCGCCAAGTGGATTGTTATTAATTACCGCTACTTGAATTTCTTGCCCTCCAATATACTCCTCTAATATTAATTCATCATATTTTTTGAGCAGATGTTTTGTAGTTTTAAATAGTATTTTTTTGTTTTTACAAATTTTTACACCTAAACTTGATCCTTCATTGATTGGTTTTACTACTACAGGATAATTGATTTTTTTTTTTGAGATAATTTTTTTTATCTCGTTTTTATTAAAATTAGAAGCGCTAATCGATAAATATTTCGGAGTCTTGATTTTATTTTTAATAAATATTTCTTTAGAAATTATTTTATTCATTGCATTATAAGAACTGATTACACCTGAATGAGTATAAGGAATATTTAAGTACTCGAAATAAGTTTGTGCAACACCATCTTCCCCATCTCTTCCATGAAGAGCGTTAAATATGACATCTACCTTATTTCTATTAATCAAATTAAAATTTTTAATTTTTGGATCAAAAATTATGACTTTATAACCCTTTTTTTTCAAAGCGTTTGCGCATGCCTTGCCGGTTTCAATACTCACCAGTCTCTCTCCAGATGAACCACCTAAAACTACTAGAACATTTTTAATTTTTTTTTTATTCACCTATAATTTTAATCTCTAATTCAAGATTTATCCCAGTTTTTTCATAAACTTTTCTTTTAACTTTTTTAATTAAATTTTCGATATCTGAAGATTTAGCGTTACCATTATTTACAAAAAAGTTACAATGCTTTTGTGAGATTTTTGCGTCACCCTCCTCAAAATTTTCACAACCAGCCTCCTTAATTAACATCCATGCTTTTTTACCAGAACTTGTATTTTTGAATGTGCTTCCGCAAGTTTTAATTTGACTTGGTTGAGATATTTTTTTTTTTTCAATTAATTTAGCTTGAAATTTTTCAATTTCTTCTCTTTTGCCTTTAGATCCTTTAAGTTTTGCAGAGATTACTATTAAGTCGTCTTTTAAATTTGTGCCTCTATATAAGAACTTTATATCTTCTTTTTTTAATTCAATTTCAGTTAGATTATTTTTATTTATAGCTGTTATTGATATCAGTACTTTGGATATATCGTTATCATAGCAGCCGCTATTCATTATTACAGCACCTCCAATAGATCCAGGTATACACGATAAAAACTCAAGACCTTTTAAATTGTTATCTCTAGCAAAATTAGCAACAAATCGATCTAAAGTTGCAGCTCCTACCTCTATAACATTATCACTAATTTTTTTTATAAAAGAAAACTCTTTACCAAGTTTAATGACAAATCCTTTGACGCCATTATCTCTAATAAGTGTATTAGAGCCGGCACCTAATAATGTTATTTTTGATTTTATTATTTTTGCTTCTTTTAAAAATTCTATCAGTTGATCTTTGTTTTTTGCTTTAAAAAAATATTCAGCATTGCCACCTAGATTAAACCAGCTAAAATTTGAAAGTTTTACATTTTCACTTAAACTGCCCTCAAATTTTTTTATTATATCATTTTTTACAATCATAATGAGTGCTTAAGCTTAAACATCCACTTAGAAATTGAACCTGCTCCCATTCCAATTACTATTTCATTGTTGTTTAAGTTTTTTTTGAAATACTTTTCTAACTCCATCTCATTTTTAATAATAATCACTTGTGTATTCGAATTTTGAGCAATCAATTCTCCAAATTTAATTATATCAAATTTATTATTTTTTTTTTCTCCAGCTGCGTAAAGTGGACATAAGATTACACGATTAGATCTAAAAAAACATTTTGCAAATTCTTTTTTTAACGAAATTACCCTTGAATATCTGTGGGGTTCAAAAACACTTATAATTTTTCTTTTAGGGTTAACATTATATACCCCTTCTAAGATTGATCTAATTTCAGTAGGATGATGAGCATAATCATCGTAAAAATCATTTTTATTTTTTGAAAAAACTTTTGTCATTCTTCTTTGAACTCCAGAAAAGTTTTTAAGAGATTTCTTTGCAATATTGATGTTTGCTCCTAAATTAAGACAAACTATAAAAGCTGCGGCTGCATTAAGTACATTGTGTTTTCCCAATAACTTAACATTTATATTTTTGATATTTTTATTTGATTTGTTTTTTTCTTTAAATAAAAGATTAAATGTTGTGTATTCAGAATTGTACTTTATTTTATTAATTTGATATTGAGCCTTAGGATTTTCTCCAAAAGTTAAAATATTTTTATTTTTAATTTTATTTAAAATTTTTCTAATATTCTTATTATCCAGGCATATAATAGCTTTGCCTGTAGGAGGGGTTTTGTTGATAAATTTGATAAAAGAGTTCTCTAAATTTTTATAATTTTTATAAAAATCCAGATGCTCATAATCAATATTAGTTACAATAGAGTAATTAATTGGTAGTTTTAAAAAGCTTCCGTCTGACTCATCTGCTTCTAATATTGCCCACTCTCCTTTACCAAGTTTTGCATTGCTTCCTAGAGAATTAATTACTCCTCCATTGATTATGGTAGGATCTAATTGTTGATCAGATAAAATCTTTCCAACTAATGATGTCGTTGTTGTTTTTCCATGAGAACCTGTAATTATTATATTTTTTTTCAAAGATACAACGTCAGCTAAAACTTCTGCCCGAGAGAAAATAGGTATCTTATTTTTTTTTGCATATTTTAGCTCCACATTATTTTTTTTAATAGCAGTAGACTTAACTAAAATGTTAGCTTTTTTTATATTTGATGACGAATGGCCAATAAATATTTTAATTCCAGATTTAGAACAACTAATTGTGTTTTTATTTTTATTTTGATCGCTACCTTGTACTTTAAAACCCATATTTCTCATTATTTGGGCTAATCCGCTCATTCCAATTCCACCTACTCCGACGAAATGAATAATATCTTTTTGACCTAAGTTAATTTTTTTCATTTAAAATTTTTTCTATTTGAACATTTAAATTTTCAAAAATTTTTTTGTCTGAATGTTGTTCCTGATAAGACAACATCCTTTTTGTTGCTAATTTATCGCTAAAAATCAATTTAATTAAATCAAACAATTCGTTCTTAATATTTTTTTCTTCCATTAAATATCCATAACCTTTTTTTGAATAAAACTCAGCGTTTTTATATTGATGGTTATCTGCAGAAGATGGCAATGGTATCGCGATGAAAGGAATCTTTAAATTAATTATTTCTCCAAGAACTGAGGCGCCAGAACGAGTAATTATCAAATTAGTGTTTAAATAATATTCAATAATTTTATCGGTATAATTAAATAACTCAAAATCAATTTTCGCATCATCATAAAATTTAGCTAATTGTGTATTCTGACTTTTTTGGCATTGCTGGAAAATCTTTATTGGTTTTTCTAATTCTTTGCATCTTTTAAATACTTGTGGTAACTCCTCGGCAAATACTCTTGCTGCTTGACTCCCTCCAATAACTAGAATTTTGATTTTATCAAATTTATCATTATTTTTAAGTTTGCTTTTTGAGAAAATTATTTCCTCTCTGATTAAATTACCTATCACCACTTGCTTTGACTTGTATTTATTAGGAATACCCTCGACTTCTTTATATGAAACAAAAATTTTTTCTGCAAAAGGAAGTAAAAATTTATTTGCTTTACCAATTATTAGATTATTTTCATATATTATAAATTTAATTCTTAGAATTGAAGATGCAATACAAATTGGAAAAGACGAATAGCCTCCCGTGCCAAAAACAATTGAGGGTCTGCTAAAAACGAGAAATACAAAAGACTGGATAATTGAAAAGAAAATTTTTAGTAAAGAAAATAATAAAGTAAAAATATTTTTTTTCAACAAAGGTGATGAGGATATTTTAATTAAATGAAGACTCTCAAAATTTTGAAGGTATTTGAATCCTCGCTTATCTGATGTTAGTTTTACATTAAAATTTTTATTTAATAAATTTTTTGCTAGACTGTAAGCGGGAATAGTGTGTCCTCCTGTTCCTCCTGTGGCAATCAATATTTTTTTTCTAATCATATAAATAAGTTTTATTTTTCGTATAGTTTAAAACTAATCCAGCTAAAACTGAACTACCTATTAGAGAGGATCCTCCATAACTTAAAAAAGGTAAAGTCATTCCAGTAGTTGGTAATAGATTTGTATTTACTCCAGCGTGAATAAAAGTTTGAAATATTAAAAGAGTTGCTAATCCACTGAGAGCGATTTTCAAAAATTGATTATCTTGATTAAAGCAATTTTTAATAATTCTAAAAGAGATATATAAAAAAATGAATAAAATAATGATAGAGGATAAAGATCCATACTCTTCAGATATAACTGCAATCACATAATCTGTATGAGCCTCGGGCACACTATCTTTTAATATACCTTCGCCCATTCCTTGCCCTGTGAGCCCGCCTAATTTGATCGCATCTAAAGCAGATGTTGATTGAAATCTATCACCCTGACTGGGATCAAAAAAAGTAATTAAACGATTTATTATATATTCAAATTTTTCAGGCAATAAAAAAAGTACAGCGCTTAATGATGCTAGAAAAAAAAAGAAAAAAATAAATATATAAAATAAACCTACCCCAGATATAAAAACAGTTGCTACCCAACTACCCGTTAATAATATAGATTGACCTAGATCTGGTTGATCAATTAACAATATCAATACACAAACTAAGAGCATAAAGCTTAATACGTACTTTACTTGAGAAATTTGAAATTTTTTAAGAGTTAATATTTTTACAGTCATCAAAATAAAAAAAGGTTTTAATATCTCAATTGGCTGTAATCTAAAATAATAAAGATCAATCCAACGTTTTGCGCCTTTAACTTCCACACCAAAAATTGGTACCAATGCAAGAAGGATAAAAGATATCATAAATAACGGTGTGACAAGTTTTAAGAGAAATTCAGTTTTTATTATTGAAATAGTAATCATTATAAATATGGCTAGAAAGGTAAAGAAAAGATGTTTGGTAAAAAAAAAGTAATAATCTTTATTTAGTCTCTCACCAGCTAGAGAAGACGTTGAAGAAAATGAAAAAAATAAACCTAAAAAAAATAAAATTAAAAAACAAAAAAAAATTTTTTTATCTATACTTCTCCAATAATTAATAAATGTAAACTTAAAGTAATTTTCTAGCATATTTTTTTGAAAGTTTTTTAAATTCTAATCCTCTTCTCTCAAAATTGTTAAATTGATCAAAAGAAGCTGCTGACGGGCTTAATAAAACGAATTTTTTATCATTTTTTTTTAATTTGCTATCTTTTAAGATTTGAATAATTGATTTTTCTAAATTTTTTGTGATAGAAAAAGGCAATCTACCTTTAATCTGTTTTTTAAAAAAATTAATATGTTTTCCGATTATATAACTTTTAATAATATTTTTTTTAAATGGCTTAAAATTTAGCTTATCGCCTTTTTTCGGAAGCCCTCCAACTATCCAATATATATTTTTTAAACTAGATAAAGCATATTTACTGGCACTAAATGATGTTGCTTTTGAGTCATTGATAAATGTTGTATCACCTTTGCTCAAAAATATTTCAAATCTGTGCGGCAAACCTTTAAATGTTTGCATGGAATCTATAAAATGCTTTTTTCTTATTTTTAATAATCTTGAAATAGTGTAAACAAAATTCATATTTTCATCATTTATACTTGAAATTAAATAATCATTTTTTATTTGATTTTTAATTTTCTCATAATCATTAAAGCTAGGTATAATAAGTTTACTTAAAAAATTTTTTTTTCGAAAAATTTTTTTAAATTTTTTATTAATTATCGCAAAATGTTTTTTTTTTTGATGAGAGAAAATTTTAAGTTTTGATTTCATATAATTAGCTGCGCTTCCGTGCCAATCTAAATGATCATTTGTTAAATTAAGAAATAAAGCATAATCTGGACAAATAAATTTTGAGTGTTCTAATTGAAATGATGATGCTTCAATAATAACATGTCCATTATAAGGACTTGTTAAGTTTAAAATTGGATTACCAATATTACCTCCTAAAGCATATCTTAATTTATTTTTTTTAAAAAGATGTGCTAATAGCTTACATGTAGTTGATTTACCATTAGTGCCAGTTACTACAATGCTTTTAAATTTATCATAAATTAAATAAAATAAATCAATGTCTGTAATAATTTTTTTTTTAAATTTTCTCAATTGTTTGTTTTTGATTAAACTAATGCCAGGAGATAAAATTATATAATCAACTTGGCTTAAAGATTTCTTCAAATTTTTTACTCTATACTTTTTAAAAATTCTTTTGTTTTTATCGTCCCAGACTTGAAAGTTTTTAATATTTCTTTTTTTAAAAAAATTAATTACCGATCTTCCTGATAAACCAAGTCCATAAACAATGAACGACAGCTCTTTAAGCTTTGGATTTTGAAGCATCTTCTACCTTAATTTTAATGTCGCCAGTCCTACCAGGGCCAAAATAATAGCTATTATCCAAAATCGAATAACTATTGTGGACTCTGCCCATCCTTTTTTTTCAAAATGATGATGTATAGGAGCCATTTTGAAAATTCTTTTTCCAGTAAGTTTAAAGGAGACTACTTGAATTATTACAGACACTGTTTCCAAAACAAACAGACCCCCTATTATTGCTAAGACTATTTCGTGTTTAACTATTATAGCAATTGCAGCTAATGATCCTCCCAGTGAAAGTGAGCCAGTGTCGCCCATAAAAATTTTTGCTGGTGGAGCGTTGTACCAAAGAAAACCTAAACAAGCTCCTACAACTGATCCACAAAAAATGGATAGCTCACCGACGTCTGGTATGTACTGAATTTGTAAATATTCAGAAAAAATAGTATTGCCCACCACGTAAGAAATTAATGTAAAAGATAATGCAACTAACATCACTGGTACAGTAGCTAACCCATCTAAACCATCAGTTAAATTAACTGCATTTGAAGACCCAATAATTACAAATAAGCCGAAAGGTATAAAAATCAAACCCATGTCCCAAATTAAATTTTTAAAAAATGGAAA
>CEOP01044929.1_pt1 | contig 15255 bp, 20 predicted proteins | sample 361301 | NCBI WGS metagenome assembly CEOP01 (sample SAMEA2619548, study PRJEB7988) | marine metagenome | biome: marine biome (ENVO:00000447); feature: deep chlorophyll maximum layer (ENVO:xxxxxxxx); material: "saline water (ENVO:00002010), including plankton (ENVO:xxxxxxxx)" | depth 55 m
GATACACTGTATGTTTATTTAAATTTAAATAAATAATACAATGCATTAAAATGTGTTTAAACAATTTAAAAAAAAAATAAATATATAATTATATTAATAAATGTCAGGCTCAATTGCAGCAATAGCGGCTTACAATGGAAGTGGTACTCAAGGATATGGTACTACTGACGAATACGTACCTGGGGTAAAATCTGTTTTTTGGAACGAAAAAGACACTGATAAATACTATGTAAACGGTTCTGCCGTATCAGAAGTCTCCGCTAATAAAAATACAATTACATCCCCAGAAACAATTGTATTTACACTTGATAACGACTCGGACGCAGTTAGTGATCTAAAATTATTAGTAAGTACTGACGACCTCTTCAAACCCGGGTCGGGTGCTCCTAGGTGGATATTGGCTGGTTTAATAGATCGAGTTGAAATATGTGTAGGAAATCAAGTTATATCTACAATTAGTACAACGGGATTAATTAAAAATTTGTTGGATAGTAGCGAAATTGATGTGTTCTACCGACGTCGTCCAATGGCTAATAGCCGTTTCCACGCCAACTTTGCCGGCCCCGGCGTATTTTCAACGGTTTTTAATTTAGATATATTTGGAAACAGTAATAATAACTTAAATGAGTCATATCTTATGGCGTGTGCAAATAATCAAACTTTACAAGTTAAAGTTTACCCCGCTGCACATTCTTTTGACGCGGGTGACTTCAATGATTATATTGAGAGCGATGCTCTCACCGCTCATTCTGCTGAATACACTTTTAGACTATTTTGTAATAAGAGTACAATGACTAACGCTGAAAGAGATTTTCTTAGAAAACAAGTAATTCCCAAAAGAACTAATATAACTCAATTTTCGTCTAGAACGAACGTCGCGTCGAAGACCATTCTTGAATCTGTAAAAAGCGTAACAATAAACTGCGACAATTTTAATATATACGCCGACGCTTTATATGTATTAGCACCTCAAATGACTCAGATCCGAGGTTATGGTCTTGAAATTGAAGTTTATTTAAATTCTACTTCTTATTCAGGTATTATTCCACCAGAAATAGTCAATATTAGATCGAAAGCAGGCGCGGCGCTTTCTAATGACGCTATCGCCTTCGTGAGTACTTTTGGTGGACAGAAGGAATTTGGCGAGAATTTTTTATATTATAAGATAAGTTTGGCAAATCTTGGTATTACTGATCAAGATTATGTTCCATTGAGTAGATACGATTCTATCCGTGTAGTTATATCGCCAGTAAATCAAACTGGTGCCAATGTAGCTTTTAATGACGACGGGCAAACTATAGACCCTGCGTTTTATAATCTCCTTGGTGTTATAGCAACGGGCAAATGTACAGGATTATACCAAAACGGAGCAGTTACATTTAATAATTACTAAATACATTACATTTTATATACATTTTATATACATTTTATATACATTTAATAAATTTCCAATTTAATTCTTTACAGATTCCTTTCCATATATTTTCCTGTTCGAATAATTTTTCACGACTCTTTAACAATGGGAAATAAATAAGATACTCGTCTTTATTAAGTAGTTGAAAAAATTTATATAAAGTATAAGAATAGCTTAAAAAGTTCTTTCTGTTTTTAGGACAGTGCTTTTCAAACGGTTCTTGAATTTCATCAAACATACCATTCAATTTAGATTCTAATTCTTGAGATATAATAAGTTGTTTATTTCCCGTAATTTTATGAATTATATTAGGAATGTGTTCATAATATTTATTTAATCTTAATTTCTTAAGAAATTCTTTAATTCTGTAGTATGTAATAAGACTCTTATCTGTTAGTCTTTCTTTTTTGATTTCGAAAATAAGTAATTGTATAACTTCTTCTGGAACAGTTGTGCCTTCCCGACCTTGTATTTGGGTAATCCATTCTTTGAAATGATTTGTTCTTTTGTAACTATAAGGCTTGGTATATTCATGGTTTTCTGCATGATTCCATTCTGGGAGATCTGATATATTAAAAATTTCTGTTAACCCACATGTATAACAAATTAATTTTCCGGCGGCTGTATCTCGAACGGTATCACCTCCACATTCTCTGCAATTAAATGTATTTTTCCTTACTTGGGCTATATTCTCTGATTCGTCAGGAAAACATGTTGCCATGTACATTTTATACATTTCTTCTCTGTTATTCTTTGAATCTAAAGAAATGTATTTGAATATTTCTCCGTTATTATTACATTCATTTGTATATTCTTCAGTGTCTATGTTTTTAATAAAATCCATAGATTTAAATAAATAATCAGAAAGATCTCTTTCTGATTCTATGTCATGTATCCTGTCTTCCAAGTTGTTAATTTTTTGATTTATCTTTTGTATGTCTTTGTTAGATTTATTAATACTTCTAGCCCTATGTAATAAATTTAACTCCGACTTATATTTACTTAAATTTTTCTTTTCATTTTCTATAGTTTCTAATGTTTGTTCATGTTTTGCTATTATAGACATTCTAGAGTCTGTGTGTGCGTTTTTTTTGGAAATCTTGAATGAAGACATTATAATTTATATATTTTATTCTTTTAAACACATTTTAATTAACGTATTTAATTTAAAAATATATATTATATTAAAATGGTATGTTGATATCTTATTCAAACAATTTCAATGTTAAAACTTTAAAAAGGTTATGTAAAACAAAGGGGATAAAATTTATCAATGAATTAAAAAAGAACGAATTATTAATCCTATTGAAACATTTTAACGCAGCCAGAATTATTCAAAAAAAACTAAGACAAAAAACAATTATTGACAACATTTGTCCTATATGTCATGAACCTCTAAAGTATCCTTTTATTTCTATAAAGGTGTACCAAAAGTTTTTTTATTATAATTTTTACACCTTTATTGAGTACCTTAACAAAACTCAAAACTTTAGAGATCCGTGTACCAGACAAATTATAGACGACACCAAATTAATAGAAATTAACAAAATGGTGAGATATTATTATGGTAAGACAACTAATAAAATACTTATTTCTAATAGTATGATTAAAAATACCGATTTACATATTGTAACTTATTGTTTATATGATATAGTAAAAGAAATAGAAAACAGGGAATTGTCTATTGAAGAAACTTATCACAATATCTTACCTAGAATCATATATTATACTAATTATCTTATCAAAAATCACACAGAAGAAGATTCTGGTATAATTTTGAAAGCGTGCAAAGAGTCTATAACAAATAGCGTAATATTGGATTATATTAACTTAATAGAGATAGTGAACACTTGACTCGTTGTTAAATTGCAAAAAAATATTAATATAAAGAAAAATTATAATTAAATATAAAGAGATTAAATGACTGATTTCTGCAAAATTTGCGATCCAAAATGCAAGTATAACGACTGTATATGTAATGAAAATTTTAATTCTTTTTATAACATATACAATGAATTACAAGATATACGGGAAACGGATAAATTTGTTGTAACAAAACCGTGGACTATATCTACGATGACAATTTGTTGTAGTTTTAATAGCAAGATAAACTTACAAGAATACAGAAAAACTTATTGCGAAGAAACTAGTTGCAAAACTTTTTATAACTGTATAAATACTTATACGGGTGTTAAGTATCAAAATAAAAACAGGGTATCTTTAAAGATCTTTTCAAACGGAAACATTCAGTTGGCAGGTATATTAAATGTTATGGCAGCCACATATGCTATACGCAAAGTTTATAAAAGATTGTGTAATCTCGGCGCATTTGACAGTGTTTCGCATATATCAAATGTAAGAATATGCATGATTAATTCGGATTTTAAAATAAGTAAAAACATCAAACAAGCAAATGTATGTAAATTTTTTGATAAAAAAGAAATAGATTGTATTAAAATGTATACATTTAACCCCAGTAAGTACCCCGGTATTAATATAAAGTTTAGTAACCCGTATACAGAGAATATAATAACATGTGCGATGTTTAGACCGGGTAGTATTATAATAACAGGGGGGAACGATATAAACTCTTATAAATTCGTATTAAATAAAGTTTTAATTTTATTGCAAAATAATAATGATTTTTTATATTAAATTAATGCTAACTTTATCTCAAATAAATAATATACTGAATTCCGATGTCACTGTTAATACCTCTCATAAGATATTTCAAAAATTTACCAATAGGTGTTTTATACACACATTTATAACCGAATTTTATAAATGTAATGAAATGTTTGAAAGAAGTAGTGTTGTGGTAGCATTAATATATTTAAATAGATACACAAAAGTAAAATCTATTAATTATACAAATATTAAACAATTATTAGAAACGTGTTTAATATTGGCTAATAAATATTGTTTAGACTTTGAAATAACGGACTCTGGTCCGTTAGAGAGTCATGTTTTAAATTCAATAGAGTGGAACTTATATGTCAAAGATTCTGAGTATGAATATTTTAAAAATCTTATAAATTCATACATTAATTTAAATGATTAATCCTTCTTTTTAGAATGTTGTTGACTTGTACCCGGGTCTTCTACTTGTAAATTTTCTTCTAATGTAGACGTCGGGGTTTCATCTATAATAGGGGTTTCATCTATAATAGGGGTTTCTTTGGGTTTTATTTCGTTTTTGAGTCCTTCTAGATTCTCAAAAAGCTCATTAACTCTAGAATAAAGTTTATATATAAAAAACGCTAAGATAGCCAATACACAAACTACCAAAACTATATAAACAAGACTGGAATCTTCTTCAGAGGCCATTTTAATTAAATATCGGTATTTAAAATACTAATATAAAACGCAATTATTCTGGGTCGTCTATGTCATTATCGTCTCCGGGAATATCAATACCGGTAAAAAATGTAGTTCTTTTCATTATAACCCCGGAATTAACAGGGTATTCTCGTGTACCTTGCTGAACAATCTTAATATTATTATTTGTAAAGATACCCATAAAATAGTCTTTTGTAAATTGTTCCCTAGGCAAATTATTCTCTCTGCAATGATCGTTAAATGCCTGAGAAAATACTTTCATTGGGATATATAATTTCTTATCAAACACAACCTTTCCAGATTTCAAGAAATTCTGTAGAGAATTTGTAGTTTGTTCCATTTCTTCTTTATTTTCATGGAAATAATTTGGTAGAATATTCCAGATGCCTTTTTTGCCGTGAGTATTTAAAGCATGATAATAACCGCGGACACACAATTTAAGTATCATAGGCAATTCTTTCAATAATTTTTTATCAATTTCTGTATCTGTAACCATAACCTTCTTCCAAAAATTTACAACAGCTGTACGTCTAGATACACTTTCTGAATTATTTTTGTATCTCATCATTTTGTTACCCCCCATAATCATAGGCACTTTCCAATCAATAGTTTCGTCATTTTTGTATTTTTCAGAGTAAGTATTTCTACCACCTTCTACTATCAATTGCCAATCAGTTTGTTCCATTTTAAAATTTTCAGCAATCTCTGGAGCAAGTACCATAAATTTATTTGCATGGGGTTTAATGCCATATTTTGCGTCAATGTTATTTGCTATAATACCAACATCTTCTTCTTCGTAAAACTTCTGAAGAATTTTCATAAGTATTGTACTTTTACCTGCGCCAGCCTGACCTAGTAGATACAATAACACCTGCCAGTTATCAAGTTCTCCAATATCAAAACACATTCTTCCCATAAAAGTACATAACCATCTCTGTACTTCTTCTGTAAACTCTTGATAATCGAGAAGACTTTTGAATGTTGGGCAGTGGTCTATTATCTTAAACCAATCTTCTTCTGAATATTCCCTAAAATTATTAAAATTAGTGTCATGATATTTACAAGCCACTGAAAAGTTTGTAATGTATGGATGCGTTTCTCCATACGGAACAAAAACGTCTGTATAAACAGGTGTTTCGTCTGGACCCGCGATATTATACTTAGTTATATAGTTTCCGTTTTTAAATGCAAACAAGCGCCTATCTTTTATAAGCGCAGGAAGTTCTGGTCCAACAAATTCGTTGAAATATTTTTCTGCATTGTTAATATTGCTTCCACCGTTTGCTGTAGCATTCTTCCACTGATTAAAATTGATTTTATGGTCCGTTTTTTGATAAATCAATTCTTTTATTGTACATTGTTTTTTCCACGCGTGTGTATTATTACCTCTTTTAATAACGGGTTTATAAAGATTTCCTCCACACTTCGTAAACCCCTCCTCCGACAACGTCTCTAATAGAAACAGTAGAAGACACTGATAAGGAGTTTTTTTAGAATCGTCGGTAAAACGCGTATATTTAAATAGAACATCTGGGTCTTCATTTGAAAGCGAATTGTGACAGGGTTCTAATGTTTTAAATAACAAATATGTATCCCTGATTAGCCTTTCACTGTAAAAAATTACTTCGTATAGTTTATCCCATTCTGACATATATTCTTCAAAATCTTGAACGCATGTTTTAAATTTGGTATAAACTATAGTGGCTTCGAATATAGCTTTTTCTAGTTCTATTTGAAGAATAGAAGTGTCTATTTCGTCCATTGAAGAAATATTTAATTTTTTACATGCATCTTCAACGACGTTATCTTTACTAACTGTCCATTTTTTACTAAGATCTTGGAAATATTCAAAAATTTCATCCCTGTCAGCGTTTTTAACTCTTTCTTTAATTTCGTTACTCCAAGGACGGTTAGATTCAAGATTAGACATTACTTGATATAATTTTATATAAAATATTTTTTTATATGATTTTTTAATCAGCATTATTTTTAGAAATTTATAATCGTTTATACCTGTGAAAAATAATATTTTATACATTATAAGAATGAAGACATTTCTTGTTTTCAATAAAAATGGAGAAATAACCGAACTTACGACTAAGTCGTCTGTGTTTAACTTGGAAAACTTCGCAGAATATAAACATTATAAAAGATATAAAGAATACGTTATCTTGTATAATGTTGAAGAACCCCCTAAAAATTTAACTGTATTTTATTTTACAGATGATACTTACAATTCAAGCGTGGCTTTAGTAAAAATGAATGAAGATAACGTAATTAAAAATTTAACATACAAGGCTTATATAAAACAAATTAAAAAAATAAAGTTAGAACCAAATGATATAATTTATAGTTCAGAAGAAGAATCTGACATAATAGATGTATCACCTTTTATATACAATTAATCACCTTTTTATATACAATTAATCACCTTTTTATATACAATTAATCAGCTTTTCGCCTTTAGAGTTTTATTAACACTTTTTTCCCTTCCCTCTAAATAAATATAATCATGTAGAAACTTAGCTTTTTCTTCTGGGTTCATCCCTGACGTTTTTTCTACATCTTCTGAAAAATAACTGTACAACCTATCATATATATCCCCTTTTGTTATTTGTTTAGTAGTTTTTGTACTTTTCAATTCATAGGAAGCAGTGTCTATATTGCACATATCTAATTCATTTGTTTCCATGAAAGATAAAACCTCCGCCTGTTTATCTTGCTTTATCTTTGTCAATTCCTTAATTTTATCTTGAAATGGTTTAATTTTTTTCTTAAGATCTTTAATTTGAGCCTCTAATTCGCTAAACTGGGTGACGTCGTTTTTAAAAAACTGAATCTCTTGATCTGAAACGTTTAACATTTAAATTTAAATTAGTTATTTTTTTAAATTAATTTCCGAGTTTTTGTGAAATACGATATAAATAAAATGCATTTAATAACAACAGGGTTGTTATGATTATACAGTAAAATTTTATAGGAAAGGCTACAGAATTTAACGTGTCTTTTATTTTATTTTGACCTTCTTCGTCTAAAAGTTTAGATAACATGGTTTAATATACAATAACATTATATTTTTAATCGCTAAATCCACCGCCATCGCAATCGTCATATTCGTCTACCGATTCGTAGTCATCTACATCAAATGTGTTGTTCTCTATGTCAGTTTCTTCATCTGACTCATTATCAGATTCTAATATTCTTTCATTTACATCATTATTTACATTTACATTATTATTTACATTTACATCATTGTTTACATTTACATTTACATTTACATTTGTTTTTTCTTCATCAGTTTCCTTTTCTTCTTTTTCATAATCATAAACTTTTGTATCCATTTTAACAAGTTTTTTGATAACAATTTTCCTTTTTTCTTTCTTTCCTTTTTTAATTTCAAAGGGTTTTAAATATTCTGGATAATCTATAAGTTTTATAGGAAAAAACGATTCTATTTTCTTCTTTTTTATATATTTCTGATTAATTCTCTTTTTAAGACTTTCCAAACTTTCAGTTTCTTCGAAAAAAAGCGGAAAATTTAATTTATTAAGTATATAATTAATATTTGCTAAGTAATTACTCCTGAGTCTTTTTGGTCTATCTTTTGTAATTTCGCATAAATTGATGTACTTGTTTAAATCTAATCTATAATTTTCTTCTGAATTTATTTTATCGCTCACTCCTTTGTTGAGAATAGAAATTTTTTCTTTTTTACATACGACCATTGAAATTGGGGTTTCTCTTATATATTTTTCGATTAGAAAATCACATTTAACTTTCTTTTTAGACTCGCTTAAAATTAACCCGCATTTATAAAAGTGTAATCTCCCCTCTTTGCAAATTTTTTCATAGAAAAAAGCATTTAGTCCACAATCACACTTCATTATTAATAATTTACTTTATTTAAAGTTTAAATATAATTAAAAATAGTAATATATTAACACGGCAATGACCGATAAAATAATAACTTTTATTGAATCTCAGAGTATGTATTATTTCACATGTCCAAATTGTAACGGTTTATGCCAAGTTCGTGTATCTGATATTAAATGTGGTATTTTTAGGCACGCTGTTTATAAATCAAATAATAAATTTATATATGCTCATACATCAAAAGAAGAATGCGAAAGGTTATATAATGAAAAATTAGTATACGGTTGCGCTAAACCATTTAAATTCGATGGAAAAAATGTCGAAATATGTGAATATATTTAAAAACTTAAAGATATAATACATTAAAATTTAACAATGGACCGTGTTAAACAGCTAGAAAAAATTCAATTTGAATGTAAAGAAATTTTTGTAAAGAAAAATAAAGATTATGGGGATGCATTTGCTCAACACGGAACTATTGGTGTATTAGTTAGAATTTCTGATAAAATGGCGCGCTTTACTAATATATCTAAAAAAGGTCTTAAAATTAATGTTTCAGACGAGACTTTAAAAGACACTTTGATGGACCTTCATAATTACGCTGCAATGGCTATAATGTGTATGGAAGACTCAAATATAAATAATGTAGACGATGTAAATAATGTAGACGATGTAGACGAAGCTATTAATATGGTATAAATCTGATTTAATTATTGCATAAAAAAACTATATATAGGTACATTTGTATAATACAATGTTGAGTATTATACAAATGAATCAAATGAATCAAATGAATCAAGACGCAGACGAGATTTACGAAAAGATTGTATCTGGAAACATTATAGATACAGAACTCAAATGTGTCACAACCGAATCTTTGAGAAAGTTTCACAACTGGATAAAATTACAACTTATACTTGATGCAAAAAAAATGACCCAGGGCACAAAACTACTAGACGTGGCTGTTGGTAGGGGAGGTGATATTTTCAAATGGGCAAAGGGGAGATTTAGATATGTAACAGGTTTTGATTGCGATGCTAAGTCTATATACGAAAAGAACGATTTTGATGGCGCCATCAAACGTTATAATAGTGTAAAATCGGAAGCAAATATGCCAAAGTGTTACTTCTGGAATATATCCGCAATAGACCCCTTTGTTTTATCCTCTTTAAACGACAAAGACCGCGAGTGTATTTATGACGTAGTGTCTTGTCAATTTTCTTTTCATTATTTTGTAAAAGACATTGACACCGTTCTAAATTTAATATCTAAGAAACTTAGAACAAATGGTATATTCATTGGTACAGCAATGGATGGTGATTGTATTAAAAATATACTTAAAAACGGAAGCGTTAAAAATGAAGCAATGTATATTGAACATGTAAGTGAAGAAATGTATTCCTTTACATTAAATTCAGAAAAAACGCCTCGAGAGACTTATTTTGAATATAGAGGTGCGTCAACTGAATATTTTCTTTTTAAACAACATCTAGTAGAAAAATGTAAAACGTTTAATATGATACCATTAATGACTAAAAGTTTCCGCGAATGGTATAATAGTTATACATCTCAACACTTACTTACACAAGAAGATTTGTATTGTAGTTTTTTAAACTTTAGTTTTATTTTCAAAAAGTGTTAGTTTTTCTTATTCTTGGTTTTTAAATATCTTTTCAGATTGTATACCTCTCTCCATGTATCATCTATCCCAGGGCAAGATGTTGAACCAAACGTATTGCACGCATTTAAGAAAGAAGTGTTTGCATATGTTTTAAATTCTTGAGCTTCCTTTAAAATTTTAAGGTATTCGCTTGCGTTTGAGTTCTCGTTTGAACACGTTATAATCTGTTCCATGTAACTTACCATCACAGTTTGTATCAATCTCCATACGTTATTATACGCTATGATTTTTTTAGTCTTTTTATCTATCTGATGCAGTTTTACCTTCCATTGTTCTCGTGAGATATCTCTTAGTAAAAATTTAACTCTCAGGTGTTTCAATTCGTTATCACTGTTTTCGCTGAGAAGCTGTTGAAGCCTGTATTGAGTATGTCTATAAAATCTATATAACAATTGGAATAATGTCAGGATGGTTTTGTTGTTAGGAAAAACATTCGTTATGATTCGCGTGATAGTATAATCATCCAAAACTACTCCGCATATTATTTGTCTATTTGCTTCATACGGATTCCTGTTAATATTTTGTCCAGTTTCTCTCATCCACCTAAAATATTCGGGGTTGTGATTATACCCTGTTATCTGTACCCCGGTTCTCCAGGAAAATTGGATGTGACATTTTATACACCACATTTGGTCGCAGCCGTCGATCTTTGATATCATTTCTCCACAACCAGGACAAGGTTTAGCCTCTTTTTTAATTGTTTGAATAGTAGCTTTTGTTTCTTCGTTACATACATGATTTTCTCCCTTGATTTCCATACACATTCTACAAAACTTAGTGTCGCATAATGTGCAAAAATACTTGGAATCTAAGAAACCGTTGCAATCTTTGGTTGGACATTTTAAAGTAAAATTGTCGGTAGTTGTTTCAGTAACAGTTCCGGATCTTAGGTGATAAATCTCCAAATTGTACGCTCGCTTTATTTCTTCTTGATCGTGAAGCCTTTTCTTAATACGATTAAGTTCTGAATTAGCTTCGTTTACCTTTTCATATAAATCTCTTATCCGTTTCTCTTTTATGGCATCTTTTTGTGTATCGGGTAAAAGAGAAATCTGACGCTCTACGAATATGTTTTCGGAAAATAACTTAAGATCTTTGTCGACAAATTTTTTAGTTAAGTTGATATTCATAAAATCTCTATCCCACGGATTCTTACAAAACATACACATCGGAACATGTGTCCCGTTTAAAATGAATGTCTGACAACAGGTTCGGCACGCAGCGTCTTCTGTGTTACATCCTTTGCATTCTACTTTAAAATGAGAAGATCTGTTGAATTTTTCGCAACAGATTGAACAATCCATGTTTACTAATTAAAAACTAATTTTTATTTCTAAATAGATTAAAAAATCGCAATAATCATATGGAGACGGCGGGACTCGAACCCACGACATTTGGCTCATAAGACCAACGCTCTAACCAACTGAGCTACGCCTCCATATGATTATTATAAATTATAAATCACAATTTAATGTCCTCCTCTGAGTCTTAGAACTAAATGTAGCGTAGATTCTTTTTGAATATTATAATCAGAAAGATTTCTACCGTCTTCTAGCTGTTTTCCCGCAAAAATTAAACGTTGCTGATCTGGAGGAATTCCTTCTTTATCTTGAATCTTAGACTTGATATTATCAATTGAATCAGAAGGTTCAACTTCTAAAGTAATAGTTTTACCGGTCAACGTCTTAACGAATATCTGCATACTACTACTACACAATATATTTATTTATTTTTCCTTTAAATTGATTTAGTTTCAATTTCATTTCCAATTTCACCCAGGAGTTCGTCATATTTAAAAAGCAAATTATTGTATTTGGTTTCTAGACTGACCAATGTATTGTTTAGATTGGAGTTTCTGGTTTCAAGAATATTATTCGCATTTGTTAACTCTTGATTTCCATTATTGAGTTCATTATTCAAATTGGTCGCATTAGTAAAATCTTTTAGTAGATTATTATATGAATTATAGATTTCTGCATAATTCTTGTGTAAAAAACAGTATGATGAATTCATACTTTTACATTTATTAACAGTGTCAACCAGTGAGCGTCTAATGGTATTATTTTCTTCTACTTTTTTATTGATTTCTGAGGACAATTCATTAATACATTTAATATTACTACGCTTGTTATATCTATATGCGCGATCTGTAAGTGTATGATACTTTACCATCTTAAATATTAATGTATATTGTCTTTAAATTTATTATTAATTTAAAAAATAAACTAATATAATGTAATACAATTTAAAAATAATTTTACATTACATTATAATACAATACATTATCAATGTTTTATAAAATTTTTGTAAAAATCATGGACTATCTAGGAAGAAGACGAGTAATTTATGATAGACTAAACAATGAACCTTATTTAGAAAGATATTACATCTTTTTAAAAGAAAGAAGATATTTCCCTTTTAATGTATTTTTACACAGATTTTTAAAATCAGATCCCGATGAATTTCATGATCATCCCTGGGATTTTAGAACTATAATTTTAAGAGGAGGATATTGGGAACATACTCACGAAGGTAAATTTTGGAGAAAACCATGGGATTGTCGTTATTGCACTGCAAACACTTTTCATAGGATAGAATTAGATTCTAGTGTTAAAGAATGTTGGACATTATTTATACCATCTAAGAGTTATAAAGAATGGGGGTTTGAGACTAAAGACGGTTGGTTAAATCACTTAAGTTACTTTAAATTAAAACAAACTAAATGAAATCTCTACATATTAAATACATAATGTAGTGTTCTTTTTTTTCGGGAATGTAATATTTACCGTCTCTTAATACAATATAATGTAATGTCTCGTGTAATAATGTATTAATAAGAAGTTCTGGTGTAAACTTTTTAAAAGTATTAATGTATACATATTCCCCGTCTGTTTCTGCCCAATGTTTATCTTCTTGGTTGTATATTAATTTTAAATTTTCCAAACATTTAAATGCAGTTTCATAACTTATTTTAAATTTAGAATTCCTTAATACAAATTTAGAATGTTTATAAATATTAGATTTTTTACCTAATTTTTTATTATATTTATAAAAATTTTTACATTCGTAAATTGCATTATTAATTTTGTATCTTGTTAATTTCATTACACTTTAATGTAATTTAAAAATAATTTTACATTATAACGTAATATGCCGGTTGGTAGACAGGTGCCTATTAATAATGACCTTAAAAAAAAATTAACTGTTTTTCCGTTTATGCCCGGTGCGCCGGTTCCAATTAGTTACAATATGTATAAAATAACTAATAAATTTATGTATATACCTAGATATTTTAATGAAGAAGGTAATGTTATATTAAATGATATACATACCGTAAAAATAAATATAAACAGTGAACCAAGAGAATATCAAAAACAAATTATTAAATGCATATATTCTACACTTCTTGAAAAAAATTCTTGTATCGCGAGTCTTTATACAGGCTGGGGAAAAACATTTGCAAGTATTTACATAGCTAGTTTACTCGGATTTAAAACACTTGTTATAGTTAACAAGGACTCGCTTCTAGAACAATGGAAAGAACAAATAATTAAATTCACAGGTGTTACACCGGGTATTATTCAAGGAACGAATGTAGATACTTCACAAAGTATTACAATAGGCATGATTCAAAGTATTTCTATGAAAGAATACCCAGAAGACACCTTCAAGTGTTTTACATTTACTATATTTGACGAAACACACCATTACTGTTCGAAAGTATTTTCTAATGTTTTTTATAAATTAGGATCAAAATATAATTTGGGACTAACCGCGACTCTTAAAAGAGCGGATAAATTAGAACACACCCTAGAGTGGTTTCTGGGAAAACCAGCCGTTAACGTTCAATTACTTATAATAGAACCTGAAATACAAATTTATAATTTTTACGAACATCCTGCTAATACTATAAAATATCTCCCGAATGGCAAAGTTAATAGCCCAGCGAGTATAACATGCATAACAGAAATATCGGATAGAGACGATTTTATATTAAATATCCTTAATGAATGTTACAGTTCTGATCGTAAAATATTATTATTAACAGATAGAAAAGCGCATTGCGATAGACTTAAAGAAAAATTATCTGAATATTCTGTTGGTATATATTACGGAGGAATGAAAAGAGAAGAATTATTAAAATCTAATCAATGTAAAATAATACTTGCTACTTTTCAGATGGCATCCGAGGGCTATGATAATCCAGAACTAGACACTCTTATATTAGCCTCCCCAAAGGGAAATATAGAACAGGCGGTTGGAAGAATACTTCGCAAAAAAAATAAAAATCCCGCGTTGGTCATAGATATAAATGATTGTATTTCTATATTCAATAATTGGAATAAAAAAAGACATTCATTTTATAGTTCTAAAAAATTTAATATCGTTTACAAAACAAAAACAATAGATGAGACCGCTTCTGATATTTCTTTAGATAATTATGCATTTAGAGACCCTTATTGATTAGAGGTGCGATGAACCCGGCGAAGTTTGTACCCCCCTTGTCCGGAACGAAGATTTTTTTCGTCTAGATTATAAAACTTTGTTTCCCGATGTTTATCCGGTAAATTGAGGTGGTGTTTGGTAAAATGTGCGTCGTTTCTAGCATATGGGTTAGAAAAGTCATGGCGTTCGGAAATTGGAGAAAGATGAACAGATTGGTCGTCCGAATCTTCAAATTTCTCTACCCACGAATTTCCAAGCGAATCAGAATTAGACTTTAATCCCAATCCCTCAACAGTTTCAACTTTTCCATAAGGAATTTTGAAAGAGTCATATGCACCGCCTAAAGCATATATTTCTTGATGACGTTCGGTTGGGTCTATAGTTTTTTCAAAAACAAAGGGGTCTATATCCTTAGCTTGGGCAGTATCAACACTTTTCTCTGCGGTAGACTTTATATCGGGTATTAAACTACGTGGTGTACTACCTTCACGTGACTTCGTCT
>CEOP01016184.1_pt1 | contig 15239 bp, 12 predicted proteins | sample 361301 | NCBI WGS metagenome assembly CEOP01 (sample SAMEA2619548, study PRJEB7988) | marine metagenome | biome: marine biome (ENVO:00000447); feature: deep chlorophyll maximum layer (ENVO:xxxxxxxx); material: "saline water (ENVO:00002010), including plankton (ENVO:xxxxxxxx)" | depth 55 m
GCGTCATCGCCCAATTGGATTGGGCGTGCAGGGTCTCGCCGACACATTCGCTATGCTCAAGATGCCTTTTGATAGTGAGCAAGCACGCGCTTTAAACAAGGAGATTTTTGAAACCATTTACTATGCTGCTTGTACCGCATCCAAAGATGCAGCTATTGCTGAAGGGGCATATTCGACATTTGAAGGCTCGCCAGCAAGCGAAGGAATCTTACAGTTTGATTTGTGGGGAATGAACGATCACAGCGGACGCTGGGATTGGAGTTCTCTGAAGGAAGAAATCGTTGAGCACGGAATGCGTAATTCGCTTCTTGTTGCCCCAATGCCAACCGCCTCTACCTCACAAATTCTTGGGAACAACGAGTGCTTTGAAGCATTTACCTCCAATCTCTATGTCCGACGTACACTCTCTGGAGAGTTCGTTGTCCTTAACCGCCATTTGGTTCGAGACCTCATCAGTGAGGGCCTATGGAGCCTTGAAATGAAGAATGAAATCTTGCGCCATAAAGGTTCCATCCAGGCGATTGCGAACATACCAGAACACATCCGAGACCTTTACAAAACCACGTGGGAAATACGCCAAAAACATGTTTTGGATATGGCTGCAGACCGAGGAGCATACATCGATCAGAGTCAATCATTGAACATTCACATGGTTGACGCTAATCCTGCAAAGGTCACTTCAATGCACTTTTACGGATGGCGCCAAGGGTTGAAGACTGGAATGTATTATCTGCGAACAAAAGCTGCAGCAGATGCTATTCAGTTTACCCTTGAATCCAAATCTAAAGAAGACCAAACCGTTGGCGGTCTTGCAGAGCGAGCCGAAGATGTTGACAGTCTGGAGGCAATTGCCTGCAGTCTTGACGCACCAGATGATTGTTTGATGTGCGGTTCCTGATCAACGACCGAACAAGTGTTCATTGCATCTGTGCAGGAGATTCCTTTAACTTAGGAACCTCCATAGCAAGCATGAGGCTTGACAATGGATGAAGCGACTCTAGTCCTCAATATCATATTGTATGTTCTGCTTCCCCTGTGGGGCTTGGCGGGAATGCTTGACTGGTGGTGTCACCGACAGACAGAGATTGAGAAAACATCAGGACTTAAAGAGGCATACATCCATTGCCTTATGGGAGTTCAGATCTGCATACCTCTTGTTCTTTCCCTTCTTTTTGAAGTCAATGTACTCATCATGCTGATGTGTTTTGCTGCTTTGATCGCACATGAAGTCGTTGCTCATTACGATGTCCATTTTGCAACAGGAAAACGAGAAATATCGATATGGGAAGTTCATGCACACAACTACCTTGCAACCCTCCCATTCTTCCTACTCTTGCTCATTATTGTACGCAAGTGGGATGTCTTTCTTGACACAGCCACGCTCAATTGGAGTGGTGGTTTTTCCATTGAATGGCGTCAAGAACCTTTGGGCTCTTCAGGAAACTATGCAACTTCTTACATGGTGATTATGGCAATTTTCGTCGTCTTCCCTTACATGCAAGAATGGTGGCGTTGTTACTCATATGAAAAGAAACACGGCAAGCCGCAGGTGGAATCATGACCGTTTACATCACCAGTACAGGTTCATTCTTGCCCGGTCCACCGATTTCAGTTGGAGAAGTTGAGACTATTTTAGGAGCCGTCCATGGTAAACCATCATCGCTTCGTGTTCAAATCCAAAAAGCGAACAAAATTGAAACCCGTCACTATGCGATTGATGAACATCAACAGACGACACACAGCAATACTGACATGGCGACTCATGCGGCCCAACAGTGTCTTGACCGTTCATTTTTGAATCGAGAAAAGGTAGGAATGTTAGCCGTTGCTTCAACTCAAGGCGACCTACCGGCACCGGGAATGGCGAGTATGGTTCAAGCCGAATTGGGTCTTCCAGCGATTGAAATTTTAACAACACACGGAATTTGCTCATCCTCAATGATGGCCCTAAAAGCATCATGGAACAGTCTGCGATTGGGCGACCATCAAGCCGCAGTTGTCGTTTCAAGTGAACTCTCAAGTCGGTTATTGAAAAAGCAACGTTATGAGGCAGCAACGGAATCAACCTTCGCATCAAAGCGAATCGATTTCAACACGGAATTCCTTCGGTGGATGCTTTCTGATGGGGCAGGAGCCCTCCTTTTGCAAGATTCACCGGCCCCTAAGGGGTTCAGTCTTCGCATTGACTGGATTCATGGCTTTTCACACGCACATGCACTTCCAACATGCATGAGTGTTGGTTCTGCAGGCATTCCTGATGATAACCGAACATGGCAGGATTACGATACCTATGGCGAGGCCGAGAAAGCCGGCGCTTTACTTCTCAGGCAGGAGGTTCGTTTGCTTGATAATATTGTGCGTATGGGGGTTGATGGATATCTGAGATTGGTTCAAGATGGCATCAGTGTTCCAAGTGAAATCAACCACTTCTTGTGTCACTACTCCAGTCATCATTTTCGTGACAAAATCTTAGATTTACTGGATGCGGCAGGTGTTGGTATCCCCGAAGAACGCTGGTGGACAAATCTCTACACCCGTGGTAACACTGGCGCAGCCTCCTTGTTCATCATGATCGATGAATTTTTGAGAACGGATGAAGTTACCATCAATGAAGGCGACACCATACTCTGTTTTGTTCCAGAGAGCGGACGATTTAACACAACTTACATGCAATTAACGGCGGTGAAAGGATGAACGATGGAGATATAGCAATTGATAACAGCATCAATAAGACAACAAGCAGCAACTCAAAAACAGAACGTGAGTTAAATCCACATGCTCAGGATTGTTTACAACAACTCCTACGAGTGTGGTTGGGTTTTGAGAGGGACCTTTCAACGGTTCCACTTCTGCGACGAATTGACTTGGGGACATACACCGTTCAAGACCACCTCTGTCTCTTGAGGAATCTTCGTCAACAAGTCATTGAAGGTTCACGATGGATCACGCGTACCGCCAGCAGTTTTGACCGTAACCACGCAGAGATCCGTTCAACGATCATCAGTCATGCTGTTGATGAGCACAGAGATTATGAATTGCTGGAGAAGGATTATGTCGCCTCAGGAGGTCAATTGGAGGATATTCTAAACATGGAACGAAACATTGGTTCAGAGGCAATTCACGGATTCTTGATGCATCGTTCATCGCGTTCAAATCCCGTCGACCTTCTTGGAGCGATGTGGATTATTGAAGGCCTTGGTGAAAAGATGGCTCGCTCTTGGGCGGAACGAATTCAAGAATTAACCGGACTTGGGGAGGATTCTACTCGGTTCATGACCTACCACGCCCACAACGATGGAGATCATATGGAACGATTTTACGAAATGCTGAATGAGGCATGTACCGATAAGGCGACGGCTCATTCAATCGTAAAAACTGCAAAAGTCGTAGCACGATTGTACAGATTGCAACTGGAGGAAGTAGAACATGAACTTGAATGATGTACCTTTGACACGAAAAGAACGCAAAGCTCAGCGTAAGCGAGCCAAATTAATGTCACAAAATCATGGCAGGATGCCTGCAACCCTTTCAGATGCGTTAACTGGAGACCAGAGTCTACCTCTCGACGACCAGGCCAAAGAATACTGGCTTAAGGACCTCAAGAATCCTCTTCGAATCATTATTTTGCCGACACTTCGAATTCTACTCAGCATCACACTTCACATCACCTATTACATCAAGCGACTCATCCCAATCCAATGGAAAGCACATCGTTTCTTGCAATGGCAGATTTGCTTTTTCATGAAATATTTTGTTCGTCCAGAAGCTAACGTTTTGATATTGAGGCATTTTCAAGCGGAAAGTAACTTGCTCAATTTCGTGATTGATAATTCGGGCAAAGACGATGTTGAACCGGTCCTCATCTATCCGAAGATGATCCGTGACTTGATGGTACAAACCTTTGTTCATCACGATCAAGGTGTTCTCATGACGATGCGAGACCTTGAGGAACCTGACCGGTCACTTTGGCCCATTGAGGATGAACAACTCTCATGGAAGAACTGGCGGCCTGTTGACGTTGATTATGGGACTCAGAAGAAAAAATGGACGCAATTCTTGGATTTTGAAACCGCTCATGAGCTGTTCAAAACATCCTTTTGCTTTTGGCTGACTGCCAAGGAATACGAAGCCGCTATCAATTCATTTCAATTTGACCATTCAGTCGGTCTCTTGATTGATGATATTGTTGGGGCTACGCATTTTGCTGACATTGCCTACAACCGTTTTCCAATGATTCTTGTTGGGCCAACGGGGCTCTCTTATCGATTCTTGATGCACGGCTTTTTCGTGGAGCATGTCCATGCGCATCTTGAGAAAATGCGAACCAACCTTGGATTGGAGAACTGATGATGTTGGTTCGTTGGTCGGACCTACAATCGCTGGCTTACATGGCTCTTTATCCAGCACTGATTGCATGGCAGTGGATTCATGGAATCCAATGGCCCCTCTATCTCCTTATGCTGGTTCTATCGGTTGGCCTTGCTGTGGTCCAGCACAATCATACCCACCTTCGGATGTGGCGATGGAAGCCCCTTAATCGACTTACTGATGCTTATCTCAGTGTTCTCCAGGGCATTCCGTCTTTTGTTTTCTTTCCTTCACATATTGGGAATCATCACCGATTCAATCACGGTCCTGAGGATGAAACTCGTACCTACCGTTTTGGAGGGCATCATAACCATCTTTTGGGTTACCTTTTACATCCATTTCAAGCCCTCTTTGTAGTGGTTCCAACTTCATTGAGGCACCTGAAAAAGCGAACAAAGAAAAGCGATTATCAACCCATTTTTGAGATGATCTTAATCGTGAGTTCTGTGATTATTCTAGCTTCCATGAATTTACAACTTTGGCTGATATTGGTTTTTTTACCGCAAATGCACGGCCTTCACTGGTTGCTTGGAGCCAATTACCTCCAGCATGCCGGTGCACGTCCGAGTTCTGGTCCAGAGGCAAGCCAGCCGTCCTTGCTGGATTACTCTCGTAATTTTACTGGTGCTGTCAATTTCATCTGGTTCAATATAGGATTTCATTCGGCTCATCATGAATCTCCCCGAGCCCATTGGAGTGATTTACCGCGTCTGCATAAGGAGCTTGAACTTGAAGTTCCATCTTGGCTTATAGAACGCAGCCTAGGATTCTATATGATGAGATGGATGAATGTATTCTCTAGAACAACACCTCGTAATTTCCTAGATGCTCAAGTGAACGCAACTGAAACATTGACCCATTACGATTAAATGCCTTTGCAGCAAATATTCTTACTATGGAATCAAAATCGGTTGTGCTTAGCTTTGTTTTAGCCTTCTTACTTGTAGGTGCCGGATTTACACTGGTTGCTATGGAATCATCGAATGAGGAAGAAGAACAGGACGAGCCTCAAAATCCTGAACAGGAGAATTCTACTGTAATTGTTAACAGCCCTCCTGTGGTGTTGGTTGATGATTCATTTTCTATGGACTGGACGGGAATGAACGCAACCATTGGTGGCTTTGTTAGCGATGAGGTGCCGGGGAATACTTCTCTATCCGTTAGAATACTCAACGGTAACCTTGGTGAACTCTATGTTTACAACCTCACTCCGAGTACAAACGGTGCTTGGTCGCTTGATACCTCATTGAATGTTCCAGGTGAATGGATCGTTGAGATGATCGCCATGGATGACGTACAACAATCCAGCAAAACTGTGCTCAACGAATTGAAGATTTTGAGTCCCGTTGAAGAGCAAGTGACGGTGACGTTCCGTTGGGACGAACCGGGAGAAAATGATACGAATGGTACGATAAGCGGTTTGGTGATTCATCAATTTCCTGAATCTTGTTCCGTAGAATATCATCCCCTCGGGCAAAGCCCGGCTCTTTTGGTGCAAGGAACTGTCAACGTCAGTACCGGAGCGTACACTATGATCTTTGACACCGAATCTCACAATACCGAAGGAGATATCATCGCTGAATGTGGTCTGTTCAATCAAACCGACCTCAGTATTAGGGTTGTTTTGCCGATGCCACCAGAACCCGTTGGAGATGCGGATGGAGACGCAGTCCTCGACGACTCAGATGAGTGCCCCAGTACTCCTCAGGGTGAGCCCGTGTACTCAACCGGCTGTTCTGACTCTGAAACGGATGACGATGAAGATGGAGTCATGAACGATATGGATGCTTGCCCTAATACGCTGCCGAATGAGGCAGTGGATGCAAACGGCTGCTCACAATCTCAATTGGACGACGACAACGATGGCGTCAACAATGCAGTAGACCTGTGCCCCGCTACTCCATCAAACGAAATAGCGGACGCAACTGGATGTTCACCATCTCAACGCGATACAGATGGAGATACAGTTAACGATGCAGTTGACCAATGTCCCAATACGCCTGCAGGAACGGCAGTAGGAGCCGATGGATGTCCAATACCGGATTGGTCGCATGAGGATTCCTTGCTTTGTCTTGATGGACAAGGTGCATGGGCAAAGGACCTCAACGGAGACGGAAACAGCTACACTGCAAATACTCGTGGTGACGGACAAGAAGGTGGTGGCGGAGGTTCTGGCCCTTGGTTCCAGTGCGAGGTTTCAGTTTCTTTTACCTCAACAACCATGCAAATTAACTCGAATGCAATACCCAACCATAACTGGCTTTCAGCATACGCTGCAAATGCTGACGAACAAACGGAATCCTTTACCATCGCTCTTGAGCCAGTAAATGACACCACTGGTGGTCATTCTTCAACCAATTGCCCCGCTGCAAACGGTGCATATGAGTGTGCTCCAGATCGTGGACCCGTTGGCGTTGCAGTAAATGGCGTGCCAATTTTCGGTCCCGAAGAAGGGCCGGGTGGAGACGCAGTTGCGCTTGAATTCCTCTACTTCAATGAAGATAGGCAACCCATTGACTTGGGCTATTGTGGAGCGCATAATGGGCCGAGTGGAGTGCACTATCACTACGATGCAATGTGCCAATTCTGGGACGACCCAAATGGCGAGACCATCGTAAATTATGATTACACAGACCTGGATTCAACGCAACACTCTCCAATCATCGGCTGGGCATTTGATGGATATCCAATTTATGGAATGTACACATGGGATGATAACGGTCAAGTTGCAGCCATGAAATCGTCTTACGAGGTTGAACGCTCTTCAGAAGGAGGAGATCAAGGTTACAATGGAATTGATGATTGGAATTACGTCAGTGGCCTTGGAGACCTTGACCAATGCAACGGGCGATTTGGGGCAACTCCAGAATACCCTGATGGTACCTATTATTATGTTTCTACGCCCTTAAGCGCTTCGAGTAAAACGGTTGTAAATACCGATGGCCAAAGCGGCCCAATGATTGGTTTCCCATACTTCTTGTTGTGCTATCACGCTGAGGCCGATATGAGCAATGCAAACGCGGGCGGCGGTGGCGGCGGTGGACCAGGCGGCGGTGGCGGCGGTGGCGGCGGTCCCGGTGGATTTGGCGCACAAGTCCTTTACACAAATGCACCAGAGATAACTGTAGAGCCAACAGGCTTCAGTGAAATGTTTTGGGATTTCTCTTGGCTTTGGTTGACCCTTCTCGCAGTTGGTTTCATGCTTCGTGATCGTAATTGAGGAGTTTGAATGAGAAGTTACAGCATCTACTGTGTTCTTGTTTCATTGATGATGTTGAGCGGTTGTACGATGAGTGACGGTCTAAACGTTTTTGATGGTGAAGATATCATCCTCGACAATGGATATGAACCGTTTTCATTGCACGACCACAACGGAGAGGTTTATGGTTCGCAAAATTGGACAGAATCGATTGTTGTTGTCCAATTTATGCTTACCAATTGTTTGAATGCTTGCCCAACTCACACCGAAGATCTTTCGGTTTTATACGATGAATTTCAGGACGATATTGGTGTTAACCTTGAGTTTGTCTCCATCACGGTTGACCCTTGGCGTGACGACCAAGACGCATTAACCGAATATATGACTGCATTCAACACCTCATGGCCGATGGTCACAGTTCCATTCTTGAACGATGAGAACCTCTCTGTTATTGAACAAGTTTGGAACGATTTTGGTGTTACCGTGACCTTGCTAGAAAGCAATAACAGTACCTCGGTTCAAGGCCGTGGTCACACAGTCTACTACAACGTTGAGCACACGAATGGAATTGTCTTGGTGGATAGAGATGGAATACAGCGTGTTCGATGGACGGACGATAATTGGAATCTTAATGGGATTCGCAATGACATCAATTCGCTTCTCAATGGCTTTTGAAGCCTTCAATCGGAATCACATCTTGTGAATTGCATGTCCGAGTGTGTCAAGCACACCTTCATGGGTCATTTCCGTCATGGTCGGGTGGGCGTGAATGGTATGAGCAATATCTTCTAGGACAGCGCCCATCTCCAGTGCAAGCGTCCATTCTCCAACCAGTTCACTGATGTGTGTACCCACTCCTTGAATGCCGAGAATCCGATGGTCGTCTTCACGAGCAACCACGCGAATAAATCCTGCAGTTTTCTCTGCTTCTTGAGTTAAAGCACGACCGTTGGCTCCGAGTGGGAACTTTCCAATGATAATGGGGTGGCCTTCATCCTTAGCTTGGTCAGGTGAGAGCCCGACTGAAACGATTTCAGGTTCGGTGAATACGATAGCAGGGACAGCTACAGGGTCGTATGCTCGACGGTGTCCAGCGATAAGTTCAGCAACCATCTCTCCTTGGAAGGAGGCCACGTGAGCGAGCATTTCTCCAAGGTTGCACAGGTCGCCAATCGCATAGACGCCTTTCATATTGGTTTCACAGCGTTCATTGACTTTGACGAAACCACGTTCGTCAAGTGCAACCCCTGTCGCTTCGAGGCCTGATGAGGCAGGTTTGCGACCAACGGTTACCAAGACCTTGTCAGCAACAACATGCTGCATCTTTGACTCGTCTTTTTCGTTTTTATCAATGAAATTGAGTTGTATTTTACCGCCCTTGGCATCTTCTGTACCCTTTGCAAATACGCCAGTGTGAACCTTGATCTTATTCTTTTTCAAAAACAATTCAAGCGGTCGACGCAGTTCTTTGTCAAACAGAGGTAGAACCGAATCCATGGCCTCAACGACTGTGACTTCAGAGCCGAGCATGCGGAAGGTAATACCGAGTTCAAGGCCGATATAACCGCCGCCAACAATAACAACATGTTGAGGCAATTCCTCAAGAGAAAGAGCACCTCTAGAGGAGATTACATGATCGCTATAAGGCATAAATGGCAGTTCAATGGGTACAGATCCTTGAGCCATTATGACCTGTTCTGCTTGGATTAAGGTCGCATCCTTCCCTTTTCCAATCTTTACCGTTTTAGCGTCCTCAAAGGTCGCCCATCCGGTGATAAGTTCCGCTCCTGCATTCTTCAAGAGGGCTTCAACACCCTTGTTCAAGCGGTCAACGATGTCTTCCTTCCAGCCGATGAGGTTGGCCATGTTCAACTCAGCAGGACTTGGAATTGAAATCCCCATGTGTCCGTCTTTCTTGGCATGCTTCGCCAAGTTGTGGAAGGTGTGAGCTGCATGAATGAGTGCCTTTGAGGGGATACATCCACGAATTAAGCAGGTGCCTCCTGCACGCTCACCTTCGACGATGATGGTTTTCAATCCGAGTTGAGCAGAACGGATGGCAGAAACATATCCTCCTGGACCTGCCCCAATAACGAGTACTTGACATTGCTTTGTTTTCACTCTCTCACCTCACATGAAAATTGTTGCAGGGTTCTCTAAGTAAGTTTTAACCAACTGAACGAGAGTAGCGCCGTCATGCCCGTCAACTACACGATGGTCCCAAGATGATGAGAGGTTCATCATTCGGCGAACAACAACATGTCCGTTTCGAACGACTGCACGGTCTTTGGCATTGTGTACTCCAAGAATACCAACTTCTGGCTTGTTGATGATTGGTGTTGCACCAAGACCACCCATGCGTCCAAGACTGGTGATGGTGAACGTTGAGCCAGTAAGGTCGTCAACACCAGCCTTACCGTCTCGGGTTGCTTGAGTGACGCGAACCATCTCTGTTGCTGAATCCCATATGTCCATGGCCTCTACATGTTTGACAACAGGGACATAGAGTCCACGGTCAGTTTGTGTTGCTATGCCGAGATTGATGGCTTCATGACGCGTGACAACATTTGCCTCGTCATCGTACAATGCATTGCATTCTGGGCGTTGCTCCAAAGCTTTGACGAGTGCTTGCATGATGAATGGAAGGTAGGTGAGTTTAGGAGCGCCTTCAGGACGAGTTGCATTGAGATGCTGTCGGAGTTCTTCCAATGCAGTGACGTCCACTTCCTCAAAGTAGGAGAAGTGAGGAATTGTGCTGTATGATGACATCATGCCATCAGCAATCTTTCTTCGGAGTCCGATGACTTTGATGTCCTCTGTCCCGTTTCGTTCAACTCTGGCGCTTCCCCCAACCGGGCGTGCACGGGTTGCACCGGATGCACCTCCAGCAATATGGCGGTCCAGGTCTGCGTGACTGATCCTCCCAGCAGGGCCGGAACCTGACACGATTTGCAAGTCAATGTTTGCGGAGCGGGCTCGTTGACGGACTGCGGGAGATGCTAGCGCCTTCGTTCCTGCTGCGCGAGCAACGGTTACAGCAGGTGCAGGTGTTGCCTCAACGGGTGGGAGTGTTGGTGCAGGAGGGGCTTCAACCTTCTTCTTCGCAGGAGGAGCTTCTTTTGTTGGTGAGGGTTCAGGAGCACTCTCCTGGCCTGCGTTTCCATCTCCTTCAACTTCAAAGACAATGCAAACGGCTCCAACTGGGAGAATGTCCCCAGCTTCACCCACCATACTTGTCACGGTACCTTCACATGGTGAAGGAATTTCTACAGTTGCTTTGTCGGTCATGACCGAGAGAATGGGGTCATCTTCTTTGACACTGTCACCAACGGCGACCATCCACTCAACGATTTCACCTTCTACAACGCCTTCACCTATGTCTGGCAGCTTAAATTCAAATGTTCCCATGTTCATTCCTCCTGTGTTTTTTGTATGGCCTCAGCAATCCTTGACGGACTTGGAAGATAATCCCACTCAGTGGTGTGGGGGAACGGTGTGTCCCATCCTGTGACACGTTGTATTGGTGCTTCGAGGTGGTAGAAGCATCGTTCCTGAATTGATGCACTCATTTCAGCACCGAAACCACTTGTTTTTGGTGCTTCATGAACGATGACACAACGCCCGGTTTTCTTGACCGAATCCACTACTGTATCGCGGTCCCATGGCACCAATGTTTGAAGGTCAATGAGTTCACAATCAATTCCCGAATCTGCGATCGCTTTTTCGCAAACATGGACCATAGTACCCCAAGCGATGACAGTACAGGCCGAACCTTCTTTGACGATATTTGCCTCTTCAAGAGGTATTGCGTAGTACTCCTCGGGGACTTCTCCTTCTGGATGACCGTTCCATGTTGGAACATTGTGTGGGTCGCCGTAGAACGGCCCACGATAACATCGCTTTGGTTCAAAGAAAATCACGGGGTCATTGCATTCAATGGCGCTTGTTAAGAGACCCTTTGCATTTCGAGGATTGGAACAATAGACGACCTTAAGGCCAGGCGTATGAGTAAACTGTGCTTCAGGTGATTGTGAGTGATGATGACCACCTTTGATACCTCCGCCAGCAGGTGTTCTAAATGTTACAGGACTGGTGAATTCACCTCCAGAACGATGTCTTAGTTTGGCGATTTCATTGACAATTTGGTCGTATGCTGGGAAAATGTAGTCGGCGAATTGGATTTCAGCCACAGGGCGAAGTCCATTGAGTCCCATTCCCATTGCAATGGCAGCAATGCCGCCCTCTGCAAGGGGGGAGTCAAAAACTCGATGCGGTCCGAACTTCTCTTGAAGGCCGGCAGTTACACGGAATACGCCACCAAAGTACCCGACATCTTCACCAAAGATGACGACATTTGGATTGCTCTCAAGCTGGTGCGCAAGGGCGGAGTTAAGAGCGGCTATCATGTTCATTTCTGCCATAATCTCACCTCACTTCCCTAATTCCTCGCGCTGTTCTTGTATGTGCCACGGAACCGATTCATAGACTTCAGTAAATATGGTGGATGCGGGGGGGTATGGTCCAGATGCGAGATCTCCAAATTCACATGCTTCTTTGTAAGCAGCCATGACTTCAGCATCTATTTTTTCAGCAAGTTTAGCATTCTTTTTCTCATTCCATTTTCCAATTTGAATGAGATGCTCACGCAGTCTGTCCACCGGGTCGCCACCAGGCCAACATTCCGACTCGTCTTGGGGCCGGTAGGCTGATGGGTCATCTGAAGATGAATGCGCTCCAGCACGATAGGTGTAGACTTCAATATGAGTTGGTCCTAAACCTGCAGAGGCTCGATCTCGAGCCCACTTTGTTACGCTGTAAAGAGCGAGGAAATCATTTCCATCCACTCGTAGAGATGGAATGTCATAGGCCAGTCCTCGCTCGGCAAAGGTTCGCCCTCCAGTCGCTAGGGATACATGTGTTGATATCGCCCACTGGTTGTTGACGACATTGAGTATTACAGGTGGCTTGAACGTCGATGCGAAGTTAAGGGCGTAATGGTAATCTCCTTGAGCCGAGGTACCGTCTCCAAGCCATGAAATGCAGGCCTCGTCAAGACCTTTGTAGGCACTTGCCATGGCTACTCCGACGGCTTGTGAAAACTGAGTTCCAACAGGAGATGAAATTGAAATGAATCGTCCCTCTTTCCAAGTGTAGTGAACCGGCATTTGTCGTCCACGGACGTTGTCTTCAGTGTTGCCGATACAATGGCATATCATGCTGACCATGTCGCGGCCACGGACAAACTGGGCTCCTGGTTGACGGTAAGATGGAAAGATCCAGTCGTTGTTCTCTAGTGCCATGGTTTGTGCAATGGCGACCGCTTCTTCCCCAAAGGAACGCATGTAAAATGAAAGTTTCCCAGTTCGTTGCATTTTGATCATACGGTCGTCAAATATACGAAGACGCATCATGTATTCAAGGCCTTGAATGAGTTCAGCCGCATCCAATCCGGGGTCCCATTCCCCTTCTGCAACCCCTTCATCATTGAGGACTCGAATCAGTCCAGAGGCGTGAGGTGCAGTATCTTGAGCAGAGCAAGTAGCAGGATCTGGGCGATTTAAATCCCCAGGCTGTTCAACGAATTTATCGCCAAAAGAAGGAGTGTCTCCAGGACGGAACGGAGCTACGCCAATCGTGTAAGGCGTGGTTGTAACCGTGCTTCTCTCCGTCATTGTTTCACCTCAGGGCAAGTCCACCTTAAGTGGTGTCGGTGGGTTGCTTTGGTGGTTAGCAACTCGAACATAGGCGCCAGGCATTGACTCTTGGTTTTCAGGGTCGTTTGTTTTTCGGTACAAAAGACCGGCCTTGAACGATGAACGAACCAACGGTCCACTAGCAATTCCCGAGAATCCAATTTCAATAGCATGTTGTGCCCATACATCGTACATTTCGGGTTCTGGGAATCGGTCGACTTTGAGATGCTTTGGCGACGGAGCCAAGTATTGGCCTATCGTGATGAGGTCGACGCCCGCATCTCGTAAGAGTCCCAATGCCTCAAGTATTTCATCGTCAGTTTCTCCGACGCCGACCATAATAGATGATTTTGTCAAGATGTCCGGTCGGAGAACTTTGGCTTGGCGAAGAATTTCGAGGGATTGTCCAAATGAAGCCCTAGCGTCACGAACCGTAGCATCCAATCTCGGCACGCATTCTACATTGTGAGCAAATACTGACAGTGGACTTTCTTCAAGTAAATGGGCCAAAGCCTCATGGTCTCCAGCTAGATCTGAGCAAAGAAGTTCCAAAGTGACTTCAGGTGACTGAACTGATACAGCAGAAATACATTGTTTGTAATGATCTGCTCCGCTATCTGGTAGATCGTCTCGGTTGACCACTGTTATCACAGCGTGGCGGAGGTTCATCGAGCGAACAGCCTCTGCGAGATGTGCTGGTTCGTCGGGGTCAAGTGGCGGAGGTCGTTTGATGGTCCCTACTGCGCAAAAACGACAGCCACGGGTACATTCTTGGCCGGCGATCATGAAGGTTGCATCACCGGACGCCCAGCAGTCGTGGATGTTTGGACAGCGAGCCTCTTCGCAAACTGTATGGAGTTTGTTGTCTTTGACAGCGGTTTTGGTTGAGTTGAAAATGGCTTGCTGCTCGCCGTTTGGTAGGCGCGTTTTGAACCATGATGGCAACCTACGCTGGCGCCTCGGAGCGGTTTGAGAATCGCTGATTTTTACAGCCATGGGGAGCGGTTTTCCGGCCATTCATCTCCCCCCCTTTGGTATAGGGCAGTTCAAGTCTATCAAAAAGGTGTGCGATGGGGTTTTTTTGGACCAAGTATCGCATGAGTCCCATGAAGTGATACGAGGTTTCATGAATTGAATCCTTCCATTACCTACTATGAGCCGACGAGCGGTGTTGATTACTGGTGCGGGCCAACGCCTCGGTGCAGCAACAGCGTCAAGGCTTATGGATGAAGGCTGGTTTGTTTTTATTCATGTCAATTCTTCGCTAGAAGCGGCCCAAAAATTGTTGGAAGAATCAATGACTCGAAACGGCAACGATTGTGGCCATGTACTCCAAGCGGATTTGACGGCTGATTCCCAACTTCAACGTCTCGTTGAGGATGTCAAAAATCACACCATAGTGGTGCAAAATGGCCTTGCAGGTATGGTCCATAATGCATCGTTCTATAGCAAATCAAAATTCGAAGAAACTTCCTTGGAAACCTACCGAAATCTGAATCGTTTGCACATGGAGGCGCCTTATTTCTTGACTCAAGAATTGCTTCCCGAACTGAAGGCCGCAGAAGGTGCTGTTGTCGGAATCGTGGACACATCTTGGGGCAAAGCCTGGGAAGGTCTTTCCCATTACACTTCTAGCAAAGCTGGCTTACGTCAATTAATGTTGAATCTTGCTGGTGAACTCAGTCCAACTGTTACCGTAAACTGCGTGGCTCCCGGAGCGATCATGGCTGCTGATTGGGAAAGTGAACATTTTACAAATGTCTTGAAGCGGGTGCCGATGGGGCGTTCTGGGAATGCGTCTGACATCGCTGCGGCAGTTCATCACCTTCTTGAATCTCCACACCTTTCAGGTCAGGTCCTCCACATTGACGGCGGATGGTCGTTAAATGATACTTGAGTTTCATTGAAGAGGGAGTGCGCCGCCCCGTGGAGTGCAGGGGTGGCTGAGGTGGTCAAAGGCGCCGGGCTTAAGATCCGGT
>CEOP01230414.1_pt1 | contig 15208 bp, 9 predicted proteins | sample 361301 | NCBI WGS metagenome assembly CEOP01 (sample SAMEA2619548, study PRJEB7988) | marine metagenome | biome: marine biome (ENVO:00000447); feature: deep chlorophyll maximum layer (ENVO:xxxxxxxx); material: "saline water (ENVO:00002010), including plankton (ENVO:xxxxxxxx)" | depth 55 m
TTTTGGATCGTTGTTAAAGAACGCAACTTCATTAGTAATATGCGTACAGTTTACCGTGAATCAGAAGACCAATTGCCGGGTATAGATACTACTGATCAATAGGTGATTAAATGGTCGACCTCGTTTCTATGGTCGCCAGTAGTTTTCCATCAGATAGACGTACTTACGATAGTGTTTTGATGCTCTCCAATAGTACTCGAAAGATTCGAATGATATCTGAAGTAATTCCTAAAGGTGTTGGTCTTTCAGTTTTAACAAGCCAATCTAGGGTCATAGAATCATTGAACGATACCCCGATTGACGCAACAATCATCGAAGAAAATCTTAGTTCAATGGGTCTTTTAATTCTAACCCAATTACATGATTTAATTCTACAAGCTATAGGAGAAGGCCGTATTTCGCGTGGTGAGAGAATTTTAGTCATACTAGCCGAACCGGTAGACGGAGTATTTTCAATAGATACAACTATGCTTAATGCAAATAGATTTGCCAACCTAGCTCAAGAGGTCGGTATAGAATTAGATGTTCTTACAAAATCGATGGAATTGGCAAGACATATTGCGAGTAGAGGCAGAGAAGGGCACTCGGTGGGAGCAATATTTGCAATAGGGCCTTTACCTATTCTTAGAAAGCATTCAACAGCAATGGTTCTAAATCCATTCAAAGGCCATAATTCTGAAAAGCGTAGTATTTTGATAAAGGATAACCACGAAACCTTTGCAGAATTTGCATGGCTTGATGGTGCAGTATTTTTCAACAAAGAAGGAATTGCAAGCGATGCTGGAAGATATATTCAAGTTCCTTCCGGAGTTTCTACTAAATCAGGTGAAGGTGGTAGACATCTAGCCTCAAGAGCGATTTCTCAATTAGGGGAATGTCTGGCAATTTGTGTATCATCTTCTGGCAGTATTACAGTTTATGTCAATGGTAGAGACCGTTACAAAGTAAAAATGATCTAATCATTCAGATTCGTCGGCAATTAACTTATGAGGATTTAATCCAGTTTCTGCAGATTCTAATCGGTGAGATACGATTTGAATTTCAATAATGGCAGAATCCAATGATGCAGAATTGAGATTTCTTTTGATACTCTCTTTATTTCTCTTTATCGCCGCAATCCTTTGCGTCTTATCCTTTGGTCTCATAACTTCTCCTCTCTGAGACATAAGCCATTCTTCTAACAGAGATTGACCCCATTCAGGGGCCCTAAAGTGAGCAGCAAGAATAATTTCTGAGTTCCTATGTCGGAATCTAACCTTTCCTTCATTTGTACGGAATACTTGAATTGAACCTGGATTCCAACGTTCCTGTGGGATATGTAAATGATTTTGACAGATTAAGTCACCATTATTATCCAATATGAAATCGACAATCAATACACTATTTTTCAGTCTGATAAATACTTGGGCGAAGCCCTCGTCAACGACCCATTCTTCAATAGATACTGGCTCTTGTCTCCAAGTATCACTACACCAAGAAAGAATGGCAGCTTCGTATGAGACCATGATTTGGCCTCAAGCCCGCCCCCTTTGAAGTTTGTTCAAAATTTGTTAAGGTTGAAAGTAAAGAACCGATTGGACCGAACATGGCAGCAAGTTGGGGGGCAATCCAAATAGATTGGACTCTAATTTTTGTTTTGATCCTAGTATGGTACATATTACTGCGAAATTGGGAACGAAATGGTGTTCTTGACAAATGGAATGCAACTAGAGTTTTCGGTGTTATCCTAATGGTTAGGAGTAGCAAAGGCCTCAAACTTTTAGATAAAACAGCAAAGCCACGTAAATTCTGGCGCCTTTATGGAGAAGTTTCGCTTTGGATATGTGTATTTTCGATGCTCTTAGTCGGATTACTAATGATTCTTGCATTCATTTCCGCAATAATTTCCCCTCCTCAGATGGACCCTCCTTCTGCTAGTGAATTAGTTGCTATACCGGGGATAAACCCAATGATTCCACTTGGTTGGGGCGTTTTATCATTTATTATCGCCTTAGTTATTCATGAATTTGGACATGGCCTACAAGCTAGAGCACATGGAATGAGAGTTCGTTCATTTGGATTATTACAACTAGGTCCATTGCCTCTTGGCGCTTTTGCTGAACCACAGTATGAAGAATTGATGAATGCCCCTCCTAAAGAAAGAATGAGAATGTTTGCAGCAGGACCAGCAACCAATATTTTTGCCGCATTTATCTGTTTACTAATTATTGGTGGATTAGCCGGTCAATTTGTTTCAGGAAATGAAAACATCCACGTGAGAGGCATTATCCAAGACCAAGGAGCAGATGCAGCAGGAATGCAACCTTGGGATACATTGGAATCAATCGATGGTCAACAGATAGAAGGTCTAGATGGTTTTTATTCTGTAATGGAAGATTACTCTGCTAATGATACTGTTGTGATTTCGGTATTACACCAAGATGGTACTAAAGAGAATCTCAGTGCCACATTTTCAGACAAGTATGATTATTATATTGATTTAGGATGGAGTGAATCAAATTTAGAGAAACTAAACATCTCAAAGGGAGACCCGTTCTTAGGTATCGAAGGACTTGCAGAAGGGACGCATGGAATCGATAGAATTGCAGGGCCGCTCTCGCCTAGATGGGAAGGAAATATTGCTCAAAAAGCACTAGTATTACCGTTCCACACTTTAGGGTTAATGATAATTCCATTCGAACTTCAAGGTGTATCTATGCACCCATTTGAAGAATCATTATTGGAAGCAGATGACGATGGATTGGGGTCTATTCTAGGTAAATCTGGGCTACTGTTTTTGACCAATCTATTCTTCTGGTTAATGTGGGTCAATATTCTACTTGGCTTTACTAACCTAATTCCAATGGTACCATTCGATGGTGGTCATTTGTTTAGAGACCTACTTCGTGGAGTATTGAAAGGATTTAGAAAAATAGGTAAGAAATTAAAAATTGGTGATATGAATCCAATGTGGATTGAACATATCTCGAGTAAAGCCTCTAGTATTTCTTCACTAGCATTACTAGGAATGCTGCTATTCATTCTTTTGATTCCATACTTTTAGTTAGACACTTTTTCTTCTCGCTAATTCAGCAAATATGTCAACTTGTTTCGATGGTTTAGTTTTTTCTTGAAACCCTAATTTTTCTTCGGATTTACTGGGGAACTTTGTTTTATTCTGAGAACTTCTGATTTTCAATTGATTCAGATTAAACTGCTTAACACCAGCCTGTGAACTTACTAAAGCGATGAAATCATTCAGTTTCATACCTTGCTCCCAGTCCATGAATGGTTTACCCCCTCTTGTCTTAGGAAATGCAGGAATAAGAGGAGATAATTTCCTTAATTTCCCTGAGAGAGACTCAGTCTCAACTCTAAATATTCTCCAAGAATCGCCACGGATGCCTTTCAACCTATATGCATAAAGAGGCATTAAATTACACCTTTCTCCTTCATAAATCATGGATTCATATTGATCTTTAGTTCTACCAGAAAGATAGAATTTTGCTTTTTTAGAAGATTTAACCTCAATAGGGAAACATAAGTCGCCCCTTAGTGCCAATAAATCTCCTGAGCCCTCCATTCCTGACCCAGCAGCACGAACTACGAGAAATGGGCGTTGTAATATCAGACGCATTTTCATTTTCTCTTGTTCACTACATGAACGAATAACCGCTTCCACGCCCTTTGGAATCCCGGCAAGAACCTGCCTAAGTTCACGTTCGTATTGGCTACCCACGCTAAGACATCAATGTCAAGCGCTTTTGATTACTTCGGTTCAAACATAATCAAAATTATTTTTTGTTAAGTGTTTGAAGTAAGCGGCGATAGGTTTGATGAACATGAACTTCTGCAAGGTTCATGGCAAGGTTGGCAATTAGGACTGCTAACTTCCAATTATCCTATAAATTAATCAAGTCATTAAAGTCAAGGAAGATTGATTTTGATGTTCTAGATGCTTCTGAGAAAGTAATTTCTAAAGAAGTAATTTGGTTTGCTGAAGGTAGAGAGATTATTGAGAATGAATCCTTAGGTAAAGCAATCCCTACTACAATCGAAACCATCGATAGCAGTATTGAGTTTGCATTATTGGTTTTGAAAGGCTTGGATGAACCAAACCAACTTGTGTTTGGCATAGACCCTGGTCCTTATCCGGGTCTATCATGGATTGCAGACGGAGTCTATATTGGAGTTTCTCAATTACAATCAATCTCAGAAATTGCTAAGAAAATCAAGTCCATATCCAGTTCAATTTCTTCACATTCATTACTGATAAGAATAGGTAATGGTGACCCGTTAATACGTGATAGAATCATCAATATTTGTATTGAAAATAATTGGAATGTGGAAGTGGTTGATGAATCTAAAACATCAAGAGGGTTACTAAGGCATAATCATTCAATATCGGCTCTTAGAATCGCTTCGAATAGTGGCCAAAGGGTTTGGGAATTAAGAGAAATAAATCCATTGCCTGGACAAATAAAAGAAATTCAACGCCAAAGTCGTAAGTTTAGCAAAGGAAAGTTGACAATCTCTTTTGGTCAAGCCGAATTAGTTGCTAAAGGTGAATTATCTTTGACCGAAGCAATAGAAAATTTATCTCATTCTTCAGAAGAGTGATCAAATTCTTCCTGCTCAAGTTTAATTTGATGTGCTTCAGGAGAATTTTCTATAACTCTTTTGAGCATCCTTTCCAAGACAAGTGGGATCAAAAGAATACCTACAATAATTGTAATCAGGTAAAAGAAAGAAGATTCTGGTACATATTGTGTACCAGGGGAAACCTCTCCATTATCGTTAGTTCCAGTGCCACTAACCATCAATTTGACAGAGCCAAGCCACGGTATTTCTCCTCCAGCAACTCCAATGAGCCAGTCGGAGCGGACCGGTCCAGCAACTCCAGATTCACTGTGAACGCCAGATGAACCGTTAACAGCCAATCCTCCTTGGTCAACCGAACATTGATTGTTATCTCCTAGAGTCATTATTCCTGCGTGTTTAGGTTGCCAGTCCCATACAACCAAAAACGGCTCTACATTTGCGTGAGCCATTCTCTTGCAATCATAATGTCCAGCATTTACACCATCAAAGTGTATAGTAATTCTTTCTTGGTCGGTGACATTTGTCCCAGGTACATTCCAAGTCAAAATACAGGTTCCTAATTCCCCATCTTGGTCAATGGAATTGGAGTCCCATGTACCTCCATTTGGACAATGCTTTGTATTGTTGTCTTCCTCATTTGCAGTTCTATCAGGAGTAAGTGTTTGGCTTGCCTCGACCCTTAGTATCGCTCGGTGTATGATAGGAGTCCCAGTATCTCCATTCTTTTGGTAGATTATTACATCGCCAGCCATTCCGTGCATCTCATATCCAAAAGACGAATCTGTAGAATCAGAACCTTCTGCAAAGGTAACAATGCTTTCAAAAGAACTATCTCTTACTAAAATTAGGTCTCCAGCATCAATACTTCCAACTTCACCATCAATCTCATGTATCATTGAAGACGATTCAACAACCACGAGAGGTGGCATTGAGCCTGTATGGGCCCATAAACCTAAAACTAGAATTCCTATCATCGCTCCAGCCAATATAATCTCTCTAAGCAGATTGCCAAAAGGGCTAGGTTGAGTCAAGAAATCGCCTCATTTCATTTTCTTTAGGCCCTTGCTTTGTAGGAATTCATTCCATGATTCGGCGTGTCCAGCACCTAGGACTTTAGCAGCCTCATCGCCTTCAGAACGCCTTCTTTTTAATTCGGATAGAGATTCTGTCTCTTTTAATTCATCTAGAATTGAAACATAACCTTTCAGAGTTAAGAATTCAGGCGTGATTATCATTAATAGTATTGAAGAGATGACAGCCATGCCGATTGCCGCACCGGTGTAGTCTTGCCAATCAGTATTATCTTGAAGGAATAAGAGTTGATAGCCACTCACTAAAAGAAGTATTACTGTGGCGCCAAATGCAGTTGCACTAAGCATCAATTGTCTTCCATGTTGTCGCTCCCAAAAACTCGAAATCAAACCCATATACCTCTCCGCCTGTATACCCCACATCGGTTTTTATCTTTGACTTCTTTGTTCAAATGTTCTAACACTGAGGGGTATACTTGAAATGGGTTGCCACTATCGGATAATATCTACAGTTGAAGGAGGTGTTATATTGAAGCGCGCATTATTTTTGATATCTTTATTTTTAGTATCTATTTACGCCCCTTTGGCTTCAAGTTCGATGACAGCGAATCAATTTGATGATGGTTCAACATCATTCCAACATTCTTTTACCGCATCAGGCGATATAAACGCCGGAGAGATAACCATGCCTTATGGGGCAGAGGTTACCGATGCAACTTTCAGATTAAGAGGGGAAGCAAGCCAGACCTCATGGACTAATTTTACTTCAAATAGTGATTATGGAGGGCAAGGAGATACTAATGGGTATATTTCAGGAAATGTCCCAAGCCCATTTTCCAGCGGATATCGTTATTATCTAAATACTCAAAATCAAGGAATGGAATTACAGGGTAACCCTACAAATGCAGTCAATTCACTATCTAGGTCCAGCGATGTTTCCTTTACAGGAAACGCTGAACATAATGTCACTGGCCAGTTTGTCGCACTAAGCGATCAGGGCTATAGTTCGCCAACAAAGAAGTATTCTGATATTTCGGTTTCAAGTAGTGCTTCTTGGGGATATGTGGGAGTAGTTGTCCTTTATGGTGATGAATACATGGTGATGAAGTACAGTTCGACTTATCCTAGCCAACAACCGACAATTCTCAGGATAAATGCTTCAACAGGTGCATATATTGGCACTGCTAGTTTCAATGCTGGAACCTGTTCCACCACATCATCTAATTCACTATACTACAACATGTATGATGCTACTGTTTACAATGGCTCTATTTGGACAGTTCACTACTCATACTATACAGTCAACAAGTGGTCAATCGTTGAAACTGCAACCTCTCTAACTTGGAACTGTCAACAATCTTGGTATTCGAGTGCTCAAGGATATATTAACGGCGTAGATTTTGATGAGAACACGGGTAAGATGTATTTATCAACATATAATTACCAATCTTCAGACCATTATTTGCACGAGGTTAATCCTTCTAACCCTACAATGATTAATGGAACATGGTCCATCGGTTCATCAGCGGGAATTACTAGTAGTTATGGCGCTGGATTAATCGTTAATTTACCGACGGTTATTTACAATGAATATGACCGTTCAACCTCAGGCTATCCTAGTAGGCATTATTTCTTTAATTTCAATGGAATCTCTCCAACTTTGATGGGTTCTGAAGAAATGAGTAATAGGGGCCATTATGGTCTTACAGAATCTGGAGATGGTAAATTACTATATGTTTGTCATTATACAAGTTACTGTAGTAGTTCATCGAGAAAAATCCACAGGTCTGGTGATGGTTCAATCGACTACTCCGAACCTACTTCTACCTCTTCAGAAACTATTTATGGAAGGACTTACACATTATCAGCCTCAATTGATACTGTTGCTGTTAAGAGTTTAATTGGACGGATACCAACAGGAACTGATTTGAAATTAGAATTATCTAATGACGGGGGTTCCACTTGGGTAAATGCATATCCAGGACAACAAATTACATTTTCTCAAGTTGGTAATACATTAGACTGGAGAGTCGAACTGATATCTTCTTCAAATGGTGTTTCTCCAATACTTGATTCAGTAGGCATTGAATATTTTGCAACCTATCGTTCAAGTGGATATTTTTATGCTTACCAATATGTTGGTTCTGGAACTTCTTCTACCGTTGCAGCAACATTAAATTGGACTGGAAATACTCCTTCTGGAACTAACATACAAGTCGGCTTTGGTGCAGCATCCTCATCATCTTCTTGTTCCTCTGGTTCAAGTGGTGTGACAACATGGACTAAAACAGAAGCAGGAGTTACAAAATCAATTTCTGGTTCAAGTTACTATCTTTGTGTTAGGATTCAACTAACCACTTCCAATTCAGCAGTAACTCCATCCATAACAGACCTAACGATTGCTCAGCATTCTAATGCCCCTTCCGAGCCAGCATTGATGATTAATGGAGTGAAAGTATGGAGTCGCTCAGCAGCAGATGGGGCGCTGGTGGGAACACAGACAATTATTGCCGAGAATCCCGCCGACAGTATAATTTCCACACTAAACAATATTATTCCAGATACAGGTTCAGGATTGGTTGTTATTCCAATCAACCTTTCTTCTGAAAGTAGTGGTTTTTTATCTTTAGATCAATTTTCAATCACCTACATAATGAGAACCGTTAACTTAGATATAGAAATTACAGAGGGGGGAATCCTTCATCAAAGATTAGAACCATATGAAGTAGTTACAAGGCACGTGATTGGTGATGACGCTTCTGATATGTTAAGAGCGAGTTTAACATTCATGACACAGATAGGGTCTAATCCTATTTTAGAATGGGAAAATGGAGATGTCTTCCCATTACCAAATGACCCCGATAATTACATCGAACTCGATCCAAGTTCTTGGTCTTCAGAAGTAAATGGAATTCTTGAAATCCACTGGCGCTTCTCTGTAAATATTGATTTCCCAGAACAAAGTGAAGTACGTTTCAAATCTGATTGTACAGATAATAGTGGTACAAATGGCTTCTCACCAGTGGATTTAATGTCCAATGAGTCACTTTCGGTCAATCATACCTATGGCCTAGGATGGTTCAAAGTTAGAGATAATTCTGGTTTGGTAACCAGTGACGACGTGCCTCATAATTCTTGGTTAGCAGGCGGTGAAACGGTATTCTTCCAAGGTGCAATGTGGTATTTGGGTTCTGAAGATGCACCACTAGACAATATGTTTGACGTAAGAATCTCACGTGAGGGTTGGGTTGAGAGTAGTGCTAGAGATACCATGAATAACAATGGTTCGTTTTTAATTCCAATAACTATGCCTAATTCAGATAACCCTGATGGATATACATATGAAATACAAACTTATAATGAATTTGATCCATCACTTTCCGTTCAACCTAATGATTCTTGGAGAAGAACATTCCGAGTCGATGCAACCGCTCCTCAAAAAGTAGATACCTCTCCAGTTGAGGAAAGTTATGAAGCTGCAAGTTTCGCTCAAGAAGTGAGAGTTTTAGTTAAAGATGAAATTGGAAGTCCTATGACCTTAAATCTAAATTATTGGGTTGAAGCAGACCATGATTTGAATCGAAATGGCTTAGCAGATAGCGATGAGTACATTATTAGTCAAGTTGAGAATCTAACAGATGCGCCAAACAAGTGGTTCTCTTCTACAATTGATCATTCTAGAAACCCAAATATGGGCAGAGTGTCATATTTCTGGGATGGTTTTGATTTAGCCGGTAACGAAATGTACAGCGAATATCTAGATTCAGATGGGGAAATAAAAACTTATCAAACCACTCATGGTTTTGATTATGACGATGCTACATTCGTGACCCGTAAAGACTCAGTTGCAGTATTCACTGGACTTGAATGGATTGGTCACTCTGATAATGAGCCGGTTTATTCCGGTAAAACTCAAACTATATCGTTTGGATTTGTCGATGAAAATACAGTTATTGATTTCGAACATATCTCTCTAGTCTTTGACTTTGAAGGGCCCAACCCGTTGAACGATGCTCAAAGAATTTCATATTCAGGATTGAATAATACATTTTGGTCCGAAAGTGATTATATCAACCTTTTACCTACTAGTAAAATGACACAAACTATCAACTCCTCAGGTCTTCCTCTCATAATGTTAGACTTCGTATTCAAATTCGGTTGGGATTGGCCAGATGAAGAAATGAGCGATGTAATATTATTATTCAAAGAAAGAGGCTCTCCAATGGATACTCAAATTTTACTTGTTGAACATACCTTCAAAGTTGAAAATGACTTGATTATTGCCCCTGTTGATTATTCTGTATTGGATATAAGTGAGCCGAGGGTCGGAGAAGTCGCCGATGGAAGTAGGGTTCGCAAAGATGACCGATTGTCCTTTAGTGGTAAGGTGGTTTACGAAGGTAGCAATATCCCTGTCCCAAGAGATATTGGAATTCTCGTAGAAGTATTTGATGGTGAATTGATTTGGAGCGATGGCTCACTTGGCAATGAGGGTGAATTCTTAATTGAAGTACCTCTATCTTCAGCTCAATCTTTACAAACCTCTCCTTCAAGAACATGCCTGATTTCGATTACAAATATACCTGGTAAAGGTGAAGACATGTCAAATCAATTAGTTTCGACCACCTTACAAGTTGTAGTTGATGATTCAGCACCTAGAGTCGTTAGAAGAATCTCTCCTCTAAACGTGATAGATATTTCTTCAAATACTGATTTAACCAAATTACCAGTTGAATTTACGGGAATAGAAGATGCTGATTTAACAGGTTCAGTTCAAACAGTACATTGGATAATGAAAGATTCAACTAAGACGATAACCATCGGTTCTGGCTCATCAATATTGGGAATGCAACAAGATAATCAAAATGTAATTTGGACTGGAACTGTTGATTTGACTGATGGCGGGCGAATTACTCCTCGTTCTGGAGACTTTGTAGGATACTATCTAACCGGTTGGGATGCAGCAGGAAACCAATTCCCGAAGATATCTAATTCAGAAGCGAGTCCTATTCCAGAACTAGCTGTAGATGATGATGACTTTGAACGTCAGTGGGTTAAATTGGGTAGCAGTGGGCCAGAATTGAGCGTATACAGTATTTCTCTATCAGATGATCATATTGCTCCAAGTACAAAAGTTGATATTGAAACGGTGATAATAAATGACGGAGGCCCGACGTTGTCTCCATTTAAGGTAGCCTTCTTTGCAGGAGACAGTGACGAACCATTTGATTCTGTAACCGTGGCTGGAATCGAAGAAAACGAGAGAGTCATAGTTTCCACTATTTGGGAGGCAGAAGAAGTCAGTAGAATCAGAGTTGAGGCTGATTATGGAAATTACATAGTCGAAGTCAATGATGATGATAATACAGCTGAACATTCTGTAGATGTGGCCTATGCTAAATATCTCGGTTGGATAGATTCTCCAAGAGAAAATCCTCTAACTTGGATATTTATTATTATCACTTTAATCACATTAGTCGTAGTAGTTTCTGTAGCCTCAAAGACTTCTCTGGACTTCTCTGATGGAGCTTTGCAAGAAGATTTCGGATGGGAAGAAGACGAAGAAGAATACGATGAATATGAAGATGAAGAAGAAGATGATGATGACTATTAAGCATCGCTTTCTAAAACAAAAACATCTACAAATCCTCAAAAGTAGTGGGTGTAAGGATACTCCGCGGGGGTGGGGAGAGTATGTCAAATGTATTTTCCCAACTGCATCCAAGTCTTCAAAATTCACTAAATGAGAAAGGCTGGACTGCGACTCCAATTCAAGAGATGTCAATACCTGAAATCATCGAAGGTAAAGACCGACTATTGATTGCTCCAACCGGTTCTGGAAAGACACTTTCAGCTGTCCTTCCAATTATCCACAGGTGCTTAGATGAAAATTGGGAGCCACTCGCAGTATTATACATCACACCCCTTAGAGCCTTGAATCGTGATATTGATAGAAGACTTCACGATATTGCCGAATCTGTGGGGCTAAAAGTGGGTATTAGGCACGGAGATACTACTCAAAGTGAAAGAACTAGGCAGACTAGAAAGCCACCCCACATTTTAGTCACCACCCCTGAAACCTTTCAATTAATGTTTACCGGGAAAAATTTGAGAAAACTATTGCAATCTGTCAGGGCTGTAATTATTGACGAAGTACACGATTTAGCCGCTAGTGAAAGAGGTTGGCAACTCTCGATTGGTCTTTCTAGATTAGAAGCCCTTTCTGGTAAGAAGGTACAAAGAATTGGTCTTTCTGCAACGGTAGGTAACCCATCTGAGGTTTCTAAGTGGCTATCTAACCACGATGGAGAACCAATTATTGCTACTGGACAAAGGACAACACAATTGATTGTAGATACTTCCTTGCCATTACATGAAGATGAAATTGGTGGAATGGAATTAGCCCTACCCCCTAGAGCACATGCTACATTCAGAGAAATGATTGAAATTATTCGTGAAAGCCCTCCATGTTTGTTATTTGTAAATAGCAGAAATGATGCAGAAACTATTGCTAATAGGTTACAAAAGATGGCACCAGATGTCAAAATAGGAGTACATCATGGTTCTCTAGCAACTCAAACCAGAGTTGATATGGAAGACCAATTACGCAAAGGAGAATTATCAGGTCTAGTTTGTACTTCAAGTTTAGAATTGGGAATAGATGTTGGGAAAATAAGTCGAATTATTCAGATAAAAAGCCCTCGTTCAGTTGACCGAATGTTACAGCGTGTTGGACGCGCAGACCATCGTTTAGGTGGTATTGGGGTCGGTAACCTCCTCGCATGGGATTGTGATGAAATATCAGAGTCAGCAGTCATTGCTGAAAAAGCAATGAAACATGAACTTGAACCAGTTGAATGGCGTAAATCACCCAAATCAGTTGTTGCTAATCAATTGGTGATGATGGCCCATTCTTTTGGCGCCTATCCAATTGATGAAGCTACTGAGATTTTGTCTAATACATCACAGTTTGAAGATTGGACAAGAGAAAAAACCGAGGCACTATTGACCGTTTTATCTGATGGTTGGATACTTAGGTTTACTACTAATCCTGATGATTTACCATGGTACCGTTGGCCAAAAACAGTTTATCAATTAGCCAGAGAACAAACTAAAGATATCGAATTACCCGAGGACAGACCATTATTTTCAGTTCCCGAGGAAGAGATTGACCCAAAATTAAAGCAAATTAAAGTGAAGGTGCCAAAAAAGTATCAGAAAGGCTGGTTTTCTACAGCTGGAAGAACAAGGCAATGGGTGACAAACCACCTTTCTATGATTCCAGATAAGCAATCATACAGAGTTAGGGATAGCGTGACTAGAAAGACCATCGGTTCAGTAGATGAAGCCTTTGTTTTATCACTAAATGATTCAGGAGAAGATGAAGATGGTACCACAAGAAGATTTGTTATCGCAGGTAGGACGTGGATGATTATTGACGCAGACCCTGAAAAATCAGAACTACTCGTTGTCCCAGTTTCAGATCAAGCAAAAGCCCCCCAATGGGTTGGAGAATTGCCTCCAGTTCCTCCTGACATCGCAAGAGATATCGGTCGATTAAGAGGATTGATCGCCGAGGAGTTTGAAATATATTCTTCGAAAAAGAATGATTTTGAGCAGGAAATAGATGCAACACAGATTTTTGACCGTAGAAATACCACCGTCTCCGATTATCCATTGAATGATTATGCCTTAGGTATGCTTTGCGAAGAGATTGGAAATCATGTCGAGAAAACAGGTAGTCTACCAACCGATAGAAGAATCACTATCGAGGAAAGAAATGATGCCTTGATGGTAAACTCCTGTCATGGTTCAAAAATCAATGAAACACTCGGACATCTTATTTTAGCCATGGCTTCTACAAAATCTGGATATTGGGGTAGATTGATTGTTGAACCAACAAGAATTGGTCTTCAAGCAAGCCAAGTCAAAGCTGAAGATATTGTTGGCTGGCTAAAAAACACACCACCTGAAGCTTTAGAAGGTATTCTAAGCGTAACTCTCCCCAATTCAAGACAAGTAAGGTGGAGGTTTGCCCAAGTTGCCAAAACCTTTGGAATTCTTAGACATGGAATCGACCCTCGTAAAATAAATCTTCAAGGGCTATTAAAGAAATATCGAGGAACAATAGTAATGGAAGAAGTACTAGAAAAATTATTCTTTGAACGTATGGATTTGGAAGGAGCTAAAGATGTATTAAGGGCAATACAATCAGACCTAATCAACATTGAATTAACCCCTTCAGGGCCTTTGGGTATATCCAGGCGCTCAAGTAGAGATTTACTATTGCCTAATTGGGATAATGCTGCGGTTCGTGAAAAACTGAAATTACGTTTGACCAATGAAAGAGCGGTTTTATGCTGTTTGAAATGTAAATCAAAAAGACGTTTCAGAGTCGCAAAGTATCCTGAAATAAAAGATGCAAAGACTTGTTTGAAATGTAAAGGAAGAATGCTTGCTTGTTCTAGAGAGGGAATGGAAAAGATGCTCGAATCTTGGGTCAATTCTGATGATGAAGGAGACCAAGTTCGTATGATGAAAAACGCTGAATTAGTTCAAAATAGAGGTTATGAAGGGGTTTTATGTCTCATGGCGAGAGGGATTGGAGAGGCTACTGCACAGAGAATTTTGAAGAAAGTTCCTCGAAATAATGTTGAAAACCTACTCAAAGCGATTCATAATGCGGAAATTGAATATGCTAGAACAAGAAGATTCTGGGGCTAATTAGCCTCATCTTGTAGATTGATTCTCTCCGCTGCTTCGACAACATCTCCATCATGCCACCAATCTACAGCGATAAAAGTCGGCCTTTTGCCATGTTGATTCCAGCATTCATTTGCTCTTTCAACTAAGAAATCAACATCATTTGCTTCACCAGCTTGTGTTGGGTCTGCCAAGCCAACAGCATTACTAAGCCAATTATTCATATGATATACCGCTTGGTTTCCATCACCTCTTAACACATCACAATTCATTTCAGATGTACTTCTTTCTCCAAAATTAGTAGTCCAACTATGAGTCAAGAAATCATGAATCCAAGGGTGGCCAGAATCTGCACCTTGTTCCCAAAATACGACCAAATTAGTTTGGTCATCAATCATTGTTTGAAGTGTTGGCCAAGGTTCATTCATCTGATGATAAAATACCTTGTCCATAAGACCAGCATCAATGAAGACCTGTTCTAAGTGGTCAGGTTGGACATAATTTTCTACTAAAAGTGTGACAACATCTTGAGGTTCATCATCCATTTTATCTTTCAAATTTGACAGCCAATCAACAGCACTAACATTTCCATATCTGCAAGGACTGGCGCCTCTCGAATCATCACCATGACATAATTTGACATTGCCAATACTTTCATCGTTTAGAGTTTCATAGTGAGTGTCGATCATGAAAGCTCTCATTCCAGCTTGCCATTGGGGGTTAAATCCGGTTCTATGATTACTAGCAGGATAAAAAATTCCATCATCCTCGGTAGCAAAGGCATTATGGGTTTCTGGAAATGTTACATTATCATATGTTCTTAAGCATAGGATAATCATTCCATTACAAGGTATAGTAGGCTCAGGTTCTGGTTCTGGCTCAGGTTCTGGTTC
>CEOP01034400.1_pt1 | contig 15192 bp, 13 predicted proteins | sample 361301 | NCBI WGS metagenome assembly CEOP01 (sample SAMEA2619548, study PRJEB7988) | marine metagenome | biome: marine biome (ENVO:00000447); feature: deep chlorophyll maximum layer (ENVO:xxxxxxxx); material: "saline water (ENVO:00002010), including plankton (ENVO:xxxxxxxx)" | depth 55 m
CCTGATATTTACGACAGTAGTCCAAACAACCAGCGACTCGACCAAACAAAAAATCACATTGAAAAAGTTCTTGCGCAAGCTGCAGGAAACATGCCGGTGTATGTTTTTGCTTCGCCAAGATTCACTGGGCAACACGGTGACCATTCGCAATTTGTACCTGATGATGTTTTCCTTAAACAAGTAAATACCGCCCTGCAAGCAGTCTGGGTTGATGAGAATGGAATGCAACACCGAATCCAAGGCGTAATCCTCTGGGACACTTATTCATTTTCAGATGAGGCAAACTGGGGAAAATTGGACCAGCAACATACGCATTATTTTAAACTTCTCGTTGCGCTTACGAAAGCGTGGGCAAAGTCAATGAAAGATGTCAGTGTTTCAACAGGACTAGCAAGCAACGATGGTTCGCAATTCGGCACGCATGAACCTCAAAACAGTGGTGAAACGCTAAAAACAAACGGTGCACCAAAAAATGAAGTAACTATTTTCAATAGAGAAATCCCATTAAAAGAACACGACCGCGTTGAAAGCGATCGTGTTCCGAGTAATCGAGTAGTTGATTAAAACATTTAGCTATCGTCGCCGCTTGGTTTTTTGCCACGATCATGCGATGATGGGTCTTTCGGACCAAATCCGCGACCTTGAGCATCTTTTTTCGATGGTTTTTTGTTCTTCATTTCTTCGCGGCGTTTTGCCTCTTCCTCAAGATGTTTTTGATAATTCGTTTGAAACGTTTTCTGTTGGTCGGATGTCAGAAACACCCACGCTTTCTCTTGATAGGCAGTAACGTCTGGGGCGAGCGTCATTAACTCCAACATTCGCTTTCGCTCAACATCTGAAAGATTGTCATTCATCTGTTTTGAGGATTGTTTCTTATTGCGAAGTTCTTTTACTTCTTTACCGTATTTCTTCTGGAACTCTTTTTGTTCGACTTGAAACTCCGCGAGTAAAGTTCGGATGCTTGTTTGTTGTTCTTCTGACAACTCAATCGTTCGAAGTATGAGTAACCACGTGCGATGTTGCCTTTGCGCGCCGATTTTCGAAGACTTACCTGTTTCTTGTAACTTACGAGAAAGCATGTCCTCATTGGTTACCTCTTCCTTTTGAAGCGTTGGTCCTGAAAGCAAATCATCGGCAGGTGGCGCACTAAATGCTATGCTTGATAGAGCAAGGGTTGCGAGTAAGGTTGTAGTATGTATCTTCATAATGTGTTTCCTTTTGTAGTACAAAATATACAACGGCTCGTTAGCAGTATATAATGCCATGCTTCCCAAATGAAAGGCAAAAAATGGCTCTACAATCCGCAAATCTTCGCAAAGCCCTCGGCAAAATCATTGATCCTGACTCAGGGAAGGACATTGTCACTGCTGGCATGGTCAAAGATATAAAAACTGCTGGTGATGCTATTTCCATTGAAATTGAGCTCGCAGCCGCTGATAGTCCAATGCAAACGCGATTCAGCGAGCAAATTGAACAAGCCATTCGCGCAACATCAAGCGAATGCAAAGAGATTGTGAGCACCATTGAAGTCACATTCACAGCAGACACTCGAAGCGCAAACGAACGAGTAAAAGATGAGACCAATCCACTGCCAAATGTTAAAAAAATTATTGCTGTTGGCGCAGGTAAAGGCGGCGTTGGTAAATCAACCGTTGCAACAACACTTGCAATTGGTCTAGCAAGACAAGGGCATAAAGTTGGATTGCTTGACGGTGATATATACGGACCGTCCATGCCAACGATGCTTGGCTTGTACCGAGAAGAATCAAAATCTGAAGAAGGTTTTTTACTTCCCTTCAAAGTGCATGGCATTGAAGCGATGACCATCGGCAAACTTGTCGAGCCAGACCGTGCACTCATCTGGCGCGGGCCGCGTGCGCATAGTGCATTCAGCCAGCTCGCAACCCAAACAAAATGGGGCGAACTTGATTACCTGATCGTTGACCTCCCGCCGGGAACAGGCGACGTACCACTTTCACTCGCGCAACTGTTACCACTCACAGGTGCTGTTATCGTTTGCACCCCACAAGTTGTTGCTCAAGATGATGCTCGGCGTGCAGTTCGCATGTTCCAACAACTCGGTGTTCCGGTTTTAGGTTTAGTCGAAAACATGTCCTACTTTGTTGCTGATGACAGCAAGGAATACGACATTTTTGGTCGTGGTGGCGGTGAACAAATGGCCGCGGCGATGAACTTAGAATACCTTGGTGGCATTCCTATTCACCCAGATATGCGCATCGCCGCTGACTCTGGTGAACCCCTTCGCAACTGGGCCATCAACGAAACGATGTCAAATGCATTCGACGCAGTCTGCAATAACCTCGTAGCAACTGCTCAAAACGCTACCCCAGATCGACCCACCCTCACCGTTAGCTAAACTCTGACCTTCAATAACTCCCATTTTTCGCCAATAAACAGCATATACTCAACAGAAAAAAGAAAAGTGGTTAGCTGAGGAAAATGAGCATCATCGAGGTAACGAGGCCGTTGCTCATGCCGTGAACAATAATCGATGGAAGAATCGTCCCTCGCCATTCGCGAAGAAGATTCATGCCAACTGCTATGCCCATCAACGCTGGAATCGCCACCCAGCCCTGTGGATGTATTGCAGCAAAAATAAACGACGTTACAAACACACTAACAATCACGTTGAGAACGAATGCTGATTTTCGAAACGAAGTTCGTAACTGCCGATACAGTACGCCCCGAAACATTGTTTCTTCAACGATTGGTGCCGCAACTGCCGCAAGCACTACAAGCAACACCCGCAGTTGAAAATCGCCATGTGCAATCTCTAACACAATGGGATGCGCAGCGCCACTTGTCCCGCCAAATGGATCACCGCCCGTGCCACCAGACAGTGTTCCCTGCAATAACATCAAGAACATCGTGATCAAAACACCACCACATAAAAAAGGAAGCATCATGCCGTACCCTGCAATACCAAAGAAAATTTCTTTGCACAAACCTGCGCCACGCGTCCAACCAATGTCCTCACGAATTTGAACAAAAGAAACTCCGCGGTACTTCGCCCAAAACAAAACGCACAAACTGCCAAAGAATGCGACAAGTGAAAATGACATAGCGAGCGTTGTGTTGTCTTCTGAAATTGTGTTTGCAAATACACCCGCTCCTGTCATCAATCCCGTAAAGACTACAAGCCAAATTGCAAAGACCTCTGCGTAAATGCCATGCCGAGCGTTTTCCTCAACAAGTCCAGATTGGACTTTACTATTGCTAACTCGAACAAGCATAATGAGCAGCCCAACAAAACCAAGAAAACCAGAAACTGCAATGAACAGGACAATTCCACCTGCATAAAGAACTTTTTTGCCTGCTGATGCATCCATTTCAGTCCTTTGCGCTTTGTCGGCTTCGACCAACTCGCCAAACCAGCCAAGCGAACCTGCAAGCGAAAAACTATCGCTTGGCAGTACTTGGACTCCATTAGCGAGCATTATGAGTCTTTCTTGCACCGTAGATTGTTCTTTGGTCAACTCCAAACCCACCTCAGCCAGCTCAGAGTGCATTTTGAGCGCAGACTGCTTTGCTGCCCCACTGTCGCCAAGAGCAATCATAAAAGCCATATATCGCTGTCGTTGCCCAACCGTCCCAGCATCAAGAAGCACAGCCTGCGTAGCTATCTCATCAGTCGCCCCAAGTAATTCCGAAACACCAAGCATGTATTCGCCCTGCAATTGCACCATTACTAACCCTGTAGGGTCCTCAGAATCGCTTTTTACGGCAGTTTCTGGCATCGCCTGCATCATTGCCAGCCCTAAAACGAGGAGTACAATACATGCCCATGCCAGTTTTACGAAGGGTGCTCGATGTTGTTTCATGCCAGAATAGTACCATCAGTGGAGTTGACAAAATGCGCGATTTTCGGTATATTTCCCTGTTCGCCCTATTTTTTGGGCACAGAAGGAATTTAGATTATGCCACGTCAAACAACATTTGCAAAGCAAGGCGAAGTCGAACCAAATTGGCGACTCGTTGATGCTGAAGGCCAAACACTCGGTCGCATGGCGACTACGATTGCAACTCACCTAATGGGTAAGAACCGACCAGAGTGGACTCCACATGTTCTTACCGGTGACTTCGTCATTGTTACTAACGCTGAAAAAGTAAAAATGACTGGTAAAAAATTCGAACAAAAAACACAACTTATTTACAGTGGTTACCCAGGCGGTTTGAAAGCACATAAATACAGCGATATGATTGAAAAACATCCTGAGCGAATCATCGAACAAGCTGTTCGTCGAATGCTTCCAAAAACAAAACTTGGACGTGACATGTTCCGTCGACTCAAAGTCTACGCAGGAAACACGCACCCACATGCAAACCAAAAACCAGAAGCACTTTCGTGCTGATGTAACATCGAAGTTGCAAACGTATGCAACTTCATTCACTAGTTCTCAAGAGGAGCTCCAAGAGCTTACGAACACTTATGACCGAAGATCAATCAATACCTGAAGCAAACGAAGTATCACCAGAAAGTACACCGAGTACACCTGAATTTACTGCTGAAACAACACCCGAAGCAACACCTGCACCTTCAGTAGTTAAAGATATTGCTCCGAAAACAAAAACTATTACCACGCCTAAGACTGAACCACAAGATGGTCATTGGTGGTGGGGAACCGGCCGGCGTAAAGCTGCTGTTGCACGCGTTCGCATCCGCCCTGGCACTGGTTCATTCACCGTGAACAAAAAAGACCTCACTGAATACTTCACTGAACTTCGTGATCACAAAGATATCATGAAAGTCCTTGAAAAAACAAATACAAAGGGTTCGCTCGATGTGTTTGTTAACACAAACGGTGGTGGTTACACTGGTCAAGGTGGCGCAATCATCCTTGGTCTTGGCCGAGCACTTGCAAAGTATGACCCATCGCTCGATGGCGTGCTTCGCTCCAACGGTTACCTAAGTCGTGACCCACGGCGTGTTGAACGTAAGAAACCAGGTCAACCTGGTGCACGTAAACGTTTCCAGTTCTCGAAACGTTAAATCGAATTCGATTCAAACGAAAAACGGCTTGGACAATTGTCCAAGCCGTTTTTTTTATACCGATTGTTCGCGTAGTTTGTTACTGTAATTTCCTGCGAACCGCGTAGTTGCTTTTGCAAAGGTCATCTGCAATTTCATCAATAGTCATTGGATATCCGCGCCACCCAAACTGCATTGCATAGAGTTCTTTATGCTCACGTTTTGGCAAAAGAAATGACCAAGGAACAACTTGATAAAACGGGAATGCAATCGTTGGAATTTCCAAATGAGTAGCTGCGCGAGTTTTTGTGCTTTTAAACACTCCTAAAGAGAGCATTCTATCCACAACAGAAGCTGGAGTACTAAGCGTTCTTTGCCCTTTTGAAACATCCAGCACACCGCACGATTCGCCTACAATTTTAATGACCTGCTTAACCAGTGCATTTGATTTTTGGGGGGGCAATTCATCCAAAGGTCTTCCCGCATGTTGGACTGCAACTGCCATCGAAGGTGTGATTGCGAACAACATCAATTGCTGTTGCAATTGATACGCCCACCGCAAGTCTGTTTCTATACGGTCCAATGATTTTTCACTCGGAGCATACTCTAATTTTTTGATGGACTGCTTTGCGCGACGCTTGAGTAAATGCATTGCCGACACCATTGCTATTTCATCTGAAACAACCTGCATTTCTGAGTCAAATCCAAAATGCAATGGGTCAATTTGAATTACAGGCGGCAACAAATTCTTTACGACTGAGTTTCCTAAAATAACTTCTTGCGCATCTTCTCTTGCGAAAATTTCTAGGTCGACAAACGAAAAACGTAACTGTTTCAATCGTCTAGCCCGCAATCGTGCAACTGCCTTTCGCAATGCGCCAGCAGAACGTTGAAAGCGTAGCTCAATGGCATTCCATGGAATACCAAATGATCGCGCACGCTCAACAATCCGTGCGTCACGCATGGTCATCGGGGTCCTTTTTTTCAATCCGTGTTTTGATTCACAAACAGTTTCGAGCAATGCCCGCACCGTTTCGTGTCCTCGCCCGGAACGTTCTGCTAGCTCTTTCGCGATGCCATTTAGCGAACGCTTTGTGCCTTTGTACTCCAAAGCCATTAATACGAGTGATTCTTTTTCATGTTTTGAAAGGAGTGAAAAACCTGAGGCGTTTTCAAGACGAGATTGATTGCGGTCTTTGAAGGACGCTAGCATTTCCTCTGAGCATCCCAGCCGTTTCCTACCGCTTGGTTCTTTCACCCAGTAAAACACTAAACCTTCGCCGCGGAGCCTACTAATAGTCCTTGAAGAAACCCGTAAGTAACTCGCAGACTCTTCCACCGTCAACATGTTATTTGCAGGCAAATCCAACGACCAACTTACTTCTGCTATTAACGAAACCAAATCGCCTTTAAGGGCGCTACCTAGGAGCATCGGTTGCTTAAGAGCATCTCCCCTGTAATGCGTAATTCGAAACACAAGATAATCAAGTGGATACAACGTTTCGCTTTCTATCTCATGCAGTAACTTCTCGACCGTCTTAATTTGTTGAAGTCGAATTTTTTCTGATGCTCGCTTTATTTGTAATGCTAAATCATGAACATCGGGTATGTGAAAACGAGGTGCTATTGGCATTCGTTACATCTCAAAAAAAGTAAGCGGTTTAACTTTCTCTAGTAAACCACGTGCGTGTGCTTGCGCAAAAAATAGCTCAAGTGATTCTTCATGTTTTTCTGTGAAAAAATACTCAATATGTTCTGTTAGATACCGATACGCAAATTTTGTATCCCAGCCCTTTGCGCCTGCATGTTCAGATACCACTTGTTCTATGCGCTGTGCGTTGTATCGACGCTGTCTATCAAGAACCATCGACGCTCGCCGTACCAATTCGGCAGGAAGGCACGTCTTCCCGAACCACATCGCGAACACAAACGGAAGTTTTGTTTGTGCAAACCATGCTTCGCCTAAATCAAGTTGCAATGGATACTCCGTGTTGTTTGCACTTGTAACAACTTTGTCACCTATCATGAGAACGGTGTCTGGCCATTCTTTTGATTCGCGCAAAACTCGGACATCGCAAGATGTAATTGTCGGCGTGATTCCATATTCGTTGTATAAAATTATCTGCAAGAGTGCAATGGAAGTATGACTATCTGTATCACAGTGCACTTCTGTAATCGAAGCAAACGGTTTTTTACTGCAAAGTCGAACTGTAAGCGTTTCGCCTTCACTGCTTAACACACCAACGGGAAGAATAGAAAGTGCCTCATCGCACCTTTGATAATCAATAGACGATGCCAGCGCTATGTCAACGTTGTTGCGATCAACGCATCCAACGAGATCACTTGGTACTTTTGGCACTAACTCAATTCCACGAATTGAAGCAATTCCATCAATTAAAGGCGTTGCGTTTAAAAAGTTTACGACTCCTAGACGAAGAATTTGTTGATTTGCTTGCAACATACACACATCATAGAGCCCAGAAGCAAGGATAACATTGGTTATTCTTCGTTATCGGATGTTATGCACTTTTTTTTAATGAGTATGAACTTCACCACAAGAGCAGCCGATAGATGGTTTAGACAGATGTGTGTTCTCGAGCCCAAGTAACAAAAGAATTCACAAGGGACCGCCTACGGGCCGACCCACTTTGCTCTCATGTTTCTTGGGCTCGACGACATTCGTCACGACCTCTCTCCTCTCTCTCTTAAAAACGTTAGTTCTCGTCACTTGTGACGGGAACCGTTTTTTTATTGGAGTAAAAGAAACGACCCCCGGGATTGTTTTTTTCGCAATGCACAATTAAATACCTGTCCATGCCCCCCTAGTTATTTTATGTTATGCGTGTTTTCGATTACGATTAGGTATAACAATCTCAAGCGATGGCTCAACATACGCGCGGTGTACCTTTGGAGAAATCCGACTGATTATTGCATGTGGAACAACGCCTGCTGCATCTGCGATTCGCTCTAATGTTGCGTTGCTTGTTCTATCAGTTGTTATCAATTCAACCCCGCACCCAATACCGTGCAGTGGGATGTCCGTAAGGTCAATTGCAATTTGATCCATGCACACACTGCCCACTACTGGTGCGTCGCCGAGAACTGCCTCAAACTTTTCATCGAGCACGCGCACAAATGCGCCATCACTTTCACCTTCAGCACCGACGTTCATTGGATACCCTGCGGCGTAACCGACTGGAACAATTCCAATTCGCGATTGCCTTCTTGCCATCCACTTACCAGAGTAACCAACACGTTCGCCTGCAGAAACATTTTTGACATGAGCAAGACGCGTTCGCCAAGAGACCACTGGCTTAAATCCTTCCAATGGAGCAACTCCTTTTGGAACAATTCCAGTCCATGCTAAACCAACCCGAACCATGTCTCGGTGGGTCCAATTCCACTGCACCATCGCAGCTGTATTTGCTTCGTGAACGACGCACGTGTTTGGAAGTGGACAAGAAAGATGTTTCATGGCTTGATGCAATCGATCATGTTGCAAACGCGTCAACGATTCATCTGTCACTGCGGCTATAAAATGCGTAAAAATTCCCTTTAGTCGTAATCGTTTTTCCTGAATAACTTGTTCAATAAGAGAGATAGCATTTTCTAACCGGCAACCTCCTCGATGAAGACCTGTGTCTACCTTGAGATGCACATTCAATGGTTGATGTGTTGCCTCTGCAATCGCAAGCAACGAGGGAAGGTGATCCTCGCCGTGCAGCACCAAGTGCAGCTGCCCAGAAATAATGCTTTGAAAAATTGGGTGAAATCGGTCAACGGAATACACTGGAGCCAGAAGCAGAATAGGCGTAGTAACGCCAGACGCAAGGAGTTCACCCGCTTCATCTGGACTGTACACAGACAACATCGATGCAAATTGCTCTAACTGGCCCGCAACGCGAGTCGCGCCAAGTCCATAGCCATCCGCCTTCACGACTGCGCAGAGACCACAATCTTCTCCAATATGATTGCGAATCACTGTACAATTATGCTTTATTGCTCCAAGGTCGATCTGGACTGTACTGTGTTGTATTGTTCGAAACGGTTGCATCCGTGCATGTACCTTATTTTCCACCAAACGATGTTTATATTCTAAACAAAAACCTTCCTTGGTTACTATCGTCAGTAAGACGATTTTACCACCAAAACGACACAACACTGATGACAACACCAAAAATTGACCTCGAAATCTTCGACACAAAGCAGACCTTTAAAGACATTGGATTAAATGATAACATTCAGAAAGCCGTTGAAAAGATTGGCTTTGTCCACCCAACGATTATCCAAGCAAAGTTAATCCCACTCGCGATTACTGGTGCTGACGTACTTGGACAGTCGAGAACTGGCTCGGGAAAAACCGCTGCGTTTGGTTTACCTGCTCTGAATATTCTCAAAGAGGAAGATGCATACGGTGCACTCATCTTGGTTCCAACTCGTGAACTTGCTATACAAGTAGCAAATGAACTTGAAGAACTCGGGCAGTTTACAAATCTAAAAGCGGTGCCAATTTATGGTGGTCAAAAAATCACTACGCAAATTACAAAACTAGAAAAACGACCGCAAATTATTGTCGGAACACCAGGACGCGTGATGGACTTGCATCAACGAGGGCACTTGCCGTATGACCGAATCAAAATTGCGATTCTCGATGAAGTCGACCGCATGCTTGACATCGGTTTTCGTGAAGACATCCGTAAAATTCTTGGTGGACTTCGCCAAAAACATCAAACTTTGTTTGTTTCAGCAACAATCTCCGATGAGATTCGTCGACTTTCAAAGAAATACATGACCGACCCTCAACAGCTTGATGTCACATCGTCATCTGGCAGTTTGACCGTTGCGCAAGTCAGTCAAGAATATCTTTCTGTAGAACCGTGGGATAAGCAGCGGCTTCTCCATCACTTATTGATGCATGAAGATGCCCCAATGACGTTGATTTTTTGCAAAACAAAAGCAACCGTCGACAAACTCAATCGCATGTTGCAAAGTAAAAATATTGAATCAGCAGCGATTCATGGCGATTTGCAACAAAGCAAACGAAATAGCGTGATGCAAGAGCTTCGCGATGGAAAATTAACTGTTCTTATTGCGTCTGACCTTGCTTCTCGTGGTATTGATGTTGAAAACATCACGCACGTCATAAATTACGACGTGCCTGAAGATCCAGAAATTTATGTGCACCGTATCGGACGAACTGCACGCGCAGGGCGAACTGGTATTGGCTGGATGTTTGTTACGCCAGACCAAGGCCCGCTTCTCACGCAAATCGAAGCGTTAACGAACGTCGAAATTCCAATCAAGGAATACACCGACTTCAAGCCCGGCCCAGAACCACGAGTTGTTCGCGAACGTCGACAAAAAGAAGAACAACGCATTGAATCTTCACGCGAAGGCAAAAGTCGCACAAAGGTGGATGTGCCTAGTGAACAAGAGGGCAAAGACACGAGTAGTTTTCCTGGTGGCATTGTCCCCAAAGGATTGCCAAGCAAACGCATGGGCGGGCGAGTACGCACTCGAAGAAGATGACCGTCGTCGTTTCAAAAGAAGTCAATGAAGCACTCGCTTCAGGCGCCCCGATTGTTGCGCTTGAAACTGCGGTGCTTACCGCTGGCCTTCCCCGCACACTGTGGAATGATTCGTTTGGCCCCCGACCAATGACCATTAATGGCGACCAACCAATAAACATTGCCCTTGCAGATGCTATGAACAGCGCAGTTGCGTCCAACGGCGCTGTACCTGCGTGGATTGCCGTTGTCGACGGAGTTCTCCGCATCGGACTTTCGCACGAGGAGCGTGCCGCATTGAGTAACGATCAAGACGCAGGCAAAGTTTCACTTGCAACGTTTGCACAAACTATGCAAGACGGGCGTTCTGCTGGCACAACTGTTGCTGCGACATTACTCGCATGCAAACTAGCGTCTGAAAAAAATCCAATTAGAGTCTTTGCTACTGGTGGCATTGGCGGAATACATCAAAACTGGGCACAGCGCTTTGACATCTCAGCGGACCTCACCGCTCTTGCAACAACACCGACCTGCGTTGTTGCAAGCGGCGCAAAATCTATTCTTGATATACCCGCAACTGTTGAGGCACTTGAGACCATCGGCGTTCCAGTTATTGGGATTGGAACATCACAGTTTCCCCGTTTTATTGAAAAAAATGCGAAGGAAGATCCTACAATTTACCAAGGGGAATCTGCAGAAAAAGTCGCCTCCATTTGTAGACATCACTGGGAACACCTCGCGCTGAACTCAGCCGTGCTCACATCAGCTCCCGTTCCAGACGATGTCGCGCTCGAGCAAGGTACACTGATTGATGCACTGACGAAAGCCGAAGCTAAGTGGGCTGCCTTACATCAACCTTCCGCCACAAGAACGCCGTATCTTCTTGACGCAATGGCAAAAATCACGCAAGGCGCGTCGCTGGTCGCAAACCTTGCGTTGCTTTGTAACAATGCGAAGGTTGCAGCAAACATTTCCGTCGCACTCGCAACTAATGTATAATGATCATCACGGGAATTCGGGGGAAGGCACAACATGACAGAGCAACAGCAAGCACCAGAAACAATTACCGGTTTCCTTGATTGGGAAACTTCACACGAAGGCAGACTTCGCCAGTGGAAGAACGGACCTGTACGTGAGGACACTGACCCGTACGTTCCAGCTTCGCTGAAGGAAGAATACCCTTTACGCGCAGGGCAAATGCTTACAACGAACGTCGTTCAGAAAAAATCAAAAAATAAAAAGAAGGGCAAGCCAAGAAATGTTCGCCCTGTTGTATCTGAGATAACTGCCATAGAGGGCATCGACCCTGAGGCATACGCGAAACATCAAGCGTTTGAAGAGATGACCGTCATCGACCCGAACCCAAGAATTTCGCTTGAGTACAAAGGGTGCCCTCCTGCTTGTCGGTTGATAGATTTGTTTTGTCCAATTGGATGCGGCACGCGTGGCCTCATTGTTGCGCCTCCAAAGGCAGGTAAAACGGTACTTCTTCAAAACATCGCGCAAGGGATTCACTACAATCATCCTGAGATTGAAGTGGTTGCGCTTCTCATCGATGAACGACCAGAAGAGGTGACCGAATTCAAACGAACAGTGCCCGCTGAAGTACTCGCTTCCTCGAACGATCAAGATGTTGATGAGCACATCGAACTTGGCATCATGGCAATTGAGCGAGCAAAACGTAAACTTGAAGCTGGCAAAGACGTCGTCGTATTGCTTGACTCATTAACTCGGCTGGGTCGAGCCTTTAACAATTCAAAAAAATATGCATCAAGCGGGCGCACCATGTCTGGTGGCCTTGATGCTAAAGCACTTGACGTTCCAAAGCAACTTTTTGGTGCAGCTCGTAATGTTGAACAAGAGGGCTCACTTACAATCATTGCAAGTTGCCTTGTAGACACTGGTTCACGAGCTGATCAAATCATCTTTGAAGAATTCAAGGGCACTGGCAACATGGAACTTATTCTTGACCGATCTATTTCTGAGCAACGGCTCTTCCCTGCAATAAACCTTGCAGCATCCGGTACCCGAAAAGAAGATTTGCTCATGTCGCCCGAAGAATGCAAAACCGTTATAGCGCTTCGCCGTCGCCTGCTTAACATGAAGCCCCCTGTGCAAATCAAACAACTTCTTTCTGCACTTGACCGGTTTGAAACCAACGAACTTTTAGTGGGCGGGTAATGGCAAAACAGACTGACCCACGTCTAATGCAAGCAATGCAAGCAATTGCCTCTGGGCAATCGCAACAAGCAGACGCGCTCTGCCGGTCGGTGCTTACTGAAAAAAAACGAGATGATCTTGCCATGGCGTTACTTGCGCAAGTGTGTAACGCAACAGGAAAATACGACGAAGCCTTACAACTTATTCGTAATGCCATTGCAAAAAATGGCAAACGAGCCGATTACCACGGGTTGCTTGCTGACATGCTTACAACACAGGGTGACTTTCGCGGCGCACTTGGTTCCTACGACAAGGCGTTGAAACTACAGCCAAACCATCAAGGCGTTATCGCAGGCAAAGCAAACACTTGGCTTCGATTAAACGAGCCAGAGAAAGCGAAAAAACTGGTTGCTCCGCTTGTTAAAAAAGGTGGAGAAGACCTGACTATTTCTATCGTCTTTGCAAAGGCGCTCATTGAAGATGGTGACCCACACGGTGCTGCCGAGGCACTTCTGCATCGACTGCCCGCAAAAAATGAACCTCTAGAAACGCGACGAACGCTCTATTTTGTCCTCGGTAAAGCGATGGAAAAGGCGGGAGAATACCAGAGTGCATTTGAAGCATACGAAGAAGGCAATATCCTTTCCGCGAGTAATTTTGACCTTGACACTTGCGTTCGCGGTCACGACGACATCATTAAGGCGTTTCCTAAGGATGCGTTTGCATCAATGCCATCGTCTACAACAAGTGGGGAAGGCCGCGTCTTTATTGTTGGCATGCTTCGCAGCGGTTCAACATTAACGGAACAAATTATTGATGCGCACCCAATGGGAAGGGGCCTAGGCGAACTCGAAACATTACCTAATGTACTCAACAATACATTTGGCGATGCACCGCTCAGTGAACGATGGTCATCACTCACCGCTGGACAACTCAACAGCATGGCCTCCGAATATTTACTTGATGCATCTTGCAAAACTAACGAAACAGTTGTTGTTGATAAGCAACTTGGGAATTACCAATTTGTAGGCTTGCTAAAGAAATTGTTTCCAAAAGCAAAATTTATACACTGCACGCGGAACCCCCTTTCGATGGGAGTTTCATGTTTTGCGCAAAAATTACCGCCTCACACAAATCCTTGGGCAAGTGGCTTGCACTCGATTGGACATTTTTACAATGAGTATTTACGCATGATGCGCCACTGGGAAGCGTGCCTAGACGACGAGATTCTTGAAATTTCATACGAAGATCTCGTTACTGAACAAGAAGAAAATACGAGAAAAATTCTGGATTTCTGTAGCCTTGAATTTGACCCACGATGCATGGAGTTTTGGAAAACGGGACGAACCGTTTTAACTCTCAGCCAAGATCAAGTTCGTAAGCCCATGTACGCCTCTTCAGTTTCTCGACACGAGCGATTTGGCGCGCTACTTAATCCACTGCGTGACGCTACTGGGTTGCCCGCTCTTTGATCCTTTTTCTACACCTATAAAAGCACCTATAAAATGACAACACCCCAGTCAAAGACTGGGGTGTTGTACGAGTGTGCTAATAAATTAGCGGAGTTGTCGCAATTACTTGCGTCGTCTTCGTGCAGCAATACCTGCAAGACCCAAGAGTGCTAATGCACCTGGAGCTGGAGCAGTATCAAAAGCGATACCGTCTGCATTCCAGTTGGTTAAGTCTGCGTTCTTGCCTTGGAAGTTCATGGAACCGTATACATGGTCACCGTCATTCACTGTGAATTGACCAACCATTACACGACCATCAACTGCAAATACTTGCGCATCACTAGGTGTTGCAAACCAAGTACCGTTGTCTGTTGAGATTGAACCACCTGCTTCGAATCCTGTCCAGTCAATACCGATATCAAGCATCGCATCGCCAGCGTCATCCGTTAGGTTGATGCTGACAAAACTATCAAACTCGAGTGATGGAAAGAAACCAAACAGCGCTGCACTTGGAGCGTTGTAACCACCAAAAGAGTTTTGGTAGAAGCCACTATCTGATGTTACAAGCAAGCTGTTGGCTTCATCGCCATAAACTGCGTCAAGTTCACCATCTACGCCTGCATAGATACGATAAGTAGTCATACCGGCCATGCCGTTTTCTACTTCTTCGTATTGCATGCCAGTAAAATCAGCGACTGCTGAACCTGCAAGGACCAAAGATCCAACTCCGACTGTTAAGCCTAAAAGTTTTAAATTGTTCATAAGAACACTTCTCCTTACTAACTCGTCAACCCGTTACGTACGGGAACAAACGAGAGAACTAATTGTTCTCCAATTTCCCGCCAGCTTCACAAAGTTGCAAAACTGACTGCTTCCAACTGTAGATTACCATGTTTTCATGAATCGGCAAGCCCTAATAAACAGAAATTTCCAGCTAAATTAACGTCCAAATGCGTTATTGATCCTATTTTAACTTTATGCGACTCTAAGAGGCATTAAATCAAAAAAATTCGTCTGAGGAATTAATCTGGTTTCAATAAAAAACAACGCCCTGGCTAATGACCAAGGCGTTGCTACGTAGATC
>CEOP01024784.1_pt1 | contig 15169 bp, 11 predicted proteins | sample 361301 | NCBI WGS metagenome assembly CEOP01 (sample SAMEA2619548, study PRJEB7988) | marine metagenome | biome: marine biome (ENVO:00000447); feature: deep chlorophyll maximum layer (ENVO:xxxxxxxx); material: "saline water (ENVO:00002010), including plankton (ENVO:xxxxxxxx)" | depth 55 m
TTTGTCAAAGGACTTAGTGCTGTTTTATGAAGGTAGATGAATCGTTCATTGCGTACTTCTTTTGTGAGCGTGTTCGTATTTGCAATCAAAGCATTTATGTGAATAAATCACGCATTAAAGTCTCAGAGGAGTTTTTATTGTGTTTGGGGGGAGTTGGGGGTGTGCTGTTATTCTGGGGAATTTGAAACTTTGGCGGCTTTTTTCGAAAGTGTTAGCTGTAGGCCAAGGCCAGCAAATGCGAGAACTACAGTAGCTCCAAGCAGAACAGTCGATGACATTGATGCCATTGTTTGTTGAGACCAAATGAGTGTTATGAAATTCCGAACGGCCTCAACGAGCAACAAGCTTCCGCCGAAAGATGTCACAATCACAGAGGCAAGGAACGGCATAAACGTCGCAATAAGTAGACCAAGCAATAATCCAGCCATTGAGGCACCTACAAGAATAATGCGTGGTCCTGAAGGAACGGCATTCCACGCAGAAAGAGCGCGACGTTTTGCACTACCGATTGCTCTGCTCGCATCTTCAGAGAGCATAGCAAACGCCATAGTCATGGCATCTTGTGTAATGTTCATTGCACTCTCATTATCGAACTTTCTATTGTTTGTTTGTGTCGGTTCGTTTGGTATGGTTGCCGCTTCGACGACCTCCTCAATAACTTTTGATCCGTCACCTAAATCAGCAATGCTCCACGTAATGACTGGTAACAGGCAAGCACATGAAACACTTAAAAGAAGCAATATTGCGAATTTCGCTACATACACAGCAACAATGGCACAGATGAGACCAAGCACAAGTGCTGAAACAAGTGGAGGAACCGTGTCTTGCATGGGGGCAAGCATGAGCCCAGCGCCAGCACCAAGAAGTCCGGCACTCAATCCAATAGCTGGCTTAAGTAACGTGCCTCCTGCTACGAGCAAAATAAGTGCTGTAATACCAGCAATAACGGGGACAATAAATGGCGCAATTTGTTCCATGCAATACCTCTTATCGTCATTGGGATTCAGCACCGCCTTCATTTCATGAAAAAATTCAAAGGTGTCTGATTCCAGGTGTCTGACAGCAATATTTACCCCATTATTCGGTGTGTGCTAGCATATAGCAATGAAAGAAGAATTTATATATGTGTTGATTGCTATGTTCACCTGTTTGACCATATTCTCGTTTGCTCAGGGTAAAGAGCAGAGCCTTCAACCCGCAAACAAGGGTTGCAATCATTTGGGTGATACCACAAGTCCTTATCTTCTTCAGCATCAACACAACCCAGTGCATTGGTATCCTTGGTGTGAAGAAGCTTTTAAAGCTGCGCGTGATCAAAACAAACTGATTTTCCTGAGCATTGGATATTCAACTTGTTATTGGTGCCATGTTATGGAGCGTGAATGTTTCGAAGACCAAGAAGTTGCAGACTTGCTCAACAAGGATTTTATCGCGATAAAAGTTGATCGAGAAGAACGTCCAGACATCGATGAGATATATATGACTGCACTTCAAATGATGACGCGCGGTCGCGGGGGTTGGCCCATTTCTTTATTCTTGGAACCCAGCGATTTAAAACCAGTATGGGGAGCCACGTATTTATCAAAATCAGACTTCATAAATTTCATGAGCAAGATGGAGCAAACGTGGACAAATGACAAAGAGAAAATAACTGAACGTGCTGAACTCGTTGCTAACGCAGTCATCGCTCGGTTAACTTCATTGCAGGAACCAGTAGGCCTTTCAGCAGAAGTGGTAACAAAAGGTGTTTCCTCTTTACTCTCAAGGCACGATTCCAAACTGGGCGGATTCTCTGGAAAGCCTAAGTTTCCAATGCCTATTTACAGCGATTTTTTAATGTCGGCAGGTTGGAAAATTCCACAAGTACAAAAGGCAGTAAAGAAAACACTCGACGCTATGCTTATGGGCGGAATGTACGACCAAATTGGCGGCGGTTTTCACCGTTATTCGACAGATGCAAAATGGCTTGTGCCTCACTTCGAAAAAATGCTGTACGACAATGGCCAACTTGTCACAACATACGCAAAAGCCTACGAGTTAACAGGCGAAGCAACGTATGCGAAAGTCATTGAGGAGACGCTTGCGTATGTTGACCGTGAATTGAGTGCACCCGATGGCGGATTCTTTTCAGCCCAAGATGCGGAAACGAATCACCTTGAAGGCGAAACATACTTATGGCGTGAAGCTCAATTACGCGAAGCGCTTTTAAAAGCGGGAATGGAAGACGACATTGATTTTGCATTACAAGTGTACGGTGTCAACAAGGGCACAAATTTTCAAGACCCGCATCATCCCAATGAACCAGCAACAAATGTGTTGTTTTTTTCAAATCATCCAGACAGACTCGCGTCGAAACATACGATGAGCTACGAAGAGTTTCGGTCGAAACTAGACAACATTAATTCTGCATTGCTTGAACTACGGGATACGCGTGACCAACCTGCGACAGACGATAAAATCATCACCGCATGGAACGGAGTAATGATTGCAGGATATGCAAATGCTGGAAAAACAATGCAAAATGCTGCATGGATAGATCGCGCAATACGTGCAGCAAATTTTATCCTTACTGAAATGAAGTTGCCAAACGGTAAACTTCTTCGGACATGGCGCAATGGTAAGGGTGGTGCTGAAGCATTCCTCATAGATTACGCTGCACTGATACACGGACTTCTTGCAATTTATGATGCGAATCGAAATCAGCAGATGCTTGATGAAGCGACTGTCTTATACGACAAGGCAAGGAGTTTGTTTTTCGTTGAGGGCGAAGGTTGGTACGACACTGAACAAGGAAAGTCCGATCTTTTTGTCCGCACGCGCGCTCTTTCAGATGGCGCGATTCCAGCAGCGACTTCGATCATCTTAGGTGATTTGATAACACTTGCAGAAACAGCGCAGGATGTTCGCTTCTTGGATGACGCAATGGCCACGCTTGACTCAGTAAGTCAGATGATGTCTGGACAACCACTTGCTTCTATTGTTGCAACTATGCACCTCGATACATTGTTGCAGTCGCATCCCGAAAAATTTGATGGTGCATGGGAGCCAGCTATTGGCGAAGCGTCAATGGTGCGGATGACATGTGAAAATCCATCGGTTAATGTGGCTAAGGGATCGTCAGTTGTGTTTGATATTACGCTGCAGATGGCAAATCATTGGCATGTGAACTCGAATAATCCAGGAAATGAATTCACTATTCCGCTTGCTTTTACATCGCTCGACGATAATGTAACGCTTTCAGTCGCATGGCCAGAAAGTGAGTTGATGGTTTCTGCGGGTGAACAAGTTTCTGTTTTTAGTGGTTCCGTCACGTTTCCGATTACCGCAACGGCAAATGAGAACGCTAGTGGCATTGTAACCATCATGGCTCGTTGGCAAACGTGCAATGAGCAAACATGCTTAGAAGCCGAAGACGTCCGCGTTCCTTGTGCGGTTGTTGTGGAGTAAATCAGTTGGAACAAGTATGTAAAGTTGCCTTGATTTCTACAGGCGGCACAATCGAAAAGACGTACGATGCCCACGAGGGTATTCTTGCTAATGGCACATCAGTGCTTGAAATGATGCTTGGGTCTTTGCAACTTGATGGCCTTGCTATTACACGTATTCAGCTTATGGATAAAGATAGTTTAGATATGACTGATGCTGATCATGAACTGATTGCTCGTACAGTAGCAGAGTATTCGACAGAGTATGACGGCATTGTCGTTGTTCATGGCACAGACACTTTGTCAGTCACAGGAGAGCGTATCGTAGAAACATGCCCAGACATTTCAATTCCCTGTGTTATTACAGGTGCCATGCGACCCTGGATTATGCGAAATACAGATGCAATGCAGAATCTTGTAGAATCATTCTCGGTTGTAAAATTACTTAAAGCAGGTGTGTACGTTGCGATGCATAATCGCGTGTTACAATTTCCGGGTGTTGTAAAAGATACGGAAAATTTACGTTTCATTCAAAAAGAAAGTTAATCCTACGATGTCAAAAAAATATTTAGATGCCCCTGTCGCTTCAGAAAAAATGCCAAGTGGTATTCCCTACATCATTAGCAATGAAGCCGCTGAGCGGTTTAGCTTTTATGGTATGAAGGGCATCCTTGTTATCTTCATGACACAGTATTTGTTTATGTTGCCAGGTTCTGGTGCTGAAGCGATGTCGAAGCCGGCAGCGATGGAAAATTACCATTTATTTACAACAGCGGTGTACTTTTTCCCAATCATGGGCGCATTACTCGCAGATATTGTTCTTGGTAAATATTTAACAATAATGTTGTTAAGTCTTGTGTACTGCGCGGGGCATGGTGTACTTGCCGCAATGGGTTCTACAGCATGGCTTGGCATGTCTCCAGGCATTGTTCTCGCGCTAGGGCTTGTGCTCATATCAGTTGGCTCGGGCGGAATTAAACCTTGTGTTTCAGCACATGTTGGCGATCAGTTCGGTACGAAAAATTCACATTTACTCGAAAAAGTGTTCGGATGGTTTTATTTTTCAATCAATACAGGTGCCTTTTTATCCACGATGCTCACTCCATGGTTGCTCGAATGGTACGGCCCACACTGGGCATTCGGCGTGCCAGGTGTGTTGATGGCGTTGGCAACGTTTGCATTCTGGATGGGCCGTAAAAAGTTCATTCATATTCCTGCTGGGGGCATGGCTTGGTTTAAAGAAACATTCTCAGGTGAAGGATTGAAAGCGATTTTAAAGCTTGCAATCATCTTTATATTCATCGCTGTTTTTTGGGCATTATTTGACCAAACAGGTTCTTCGTGGGTTTTGCAAGCTGAAGATTTAAATCGAAATTGGCTAGGAATGAATTGGCTGTCTTCACAGATTCAAGCAGTGAATCCAATCATGATTTTGGTGTACATACCGGTCTTTCAGTTTGTGGTGTATCCACTGATAAACAAAGTATTCAAACTAACACCAATCCGAAAAATCTCGATTGGCTTGTTCGTCATGGTTGCGGGATTCGCAATGGTTGGTGTTGTACAGAGTTGGATTGATGCGGGGCAGCGACCGTCGATTGGCTGGCAGGTGCTTGCGTACGCGATTCTTACTGCATCTGAAGTTATGGTTTCCATTACAGGCTTAGAGTTTGCCTATACGCAAGCACCAAAACGAATGAAGTCTATGATTATGGCACTCTTCTTGATGAGTGTTGCCCTAGGAAACTTGTTTACCGCTGGTGTAAATCACTTCATTGTTGTTCCTGATGGGCTAAACGAGGCAAAATCTCTTGTTGCAAAGTGGGGCGTTGAAGAGGCAGATGAAGACGTAGATTCAGCAACGCATAGTAAGCGTGCCGGTGAAGCTGAACAAAAGGGTTTTTCGTATAAACAGACTGAGAACGGTTTTGAACTTCTTCTCCAAGGGTGGGAAAAATCAATCAGCAACGATGATATTCGAGTTGGGTATGCGCCGGATCTTTCAAGGCAATCTCTTGTGACCACAGAAGTCGCTGTCATGAAAGAAGCCATCGCGAATATAGGGCAGTTTTGGGATGCAAACGACCGACTCCCATTTGCTGATGAAGGTTTAAACGCAATGCGGAATTTACAAGATCCTTGGGGAAAACCACTTCATTACCGTTTGGTGAACCGGCGCAACTTTGAGATAACGAGCGAAGGTCCAGACCAAATGTTTATGACGAGTAATGATGTTCGCGCAGAAGTAAGTGTAGAGTCACACACGGTTGAGCAACAAGAGGAAATGGTTGCAGAAAATACTGGTCCAACTGAAGCATCAAGTTTCCATCCAAACCATACCTGGATTGTTGTGCGCAAAGCAGAAATTGAGGCAGAAAAAGCTATAGAAGCAGGCAATACCTTGGCAACATGGGAACAGTACCTGCCTGATACAGAAAAAGTGTCTACGGATGCAATTGTGAAACAAAACCACAACTTTGCCATTACATGGCAAATAGGTGGTGCTACGACACTTGCAGGTGCGGCATATTTTGATTTTTTCACGTGGTTGATGCTTGGAACCGCCATTATTTTTGTTTTTGTTGGCTACTTTTATGTACCTAAGACCTACATCCAAGACGATGGAATGGTTTCAGCTTCAGCCCAAATTGAATAACATATTTTGTTGAATCACTCCACCTTTGTCCTCATCACTTTTTATTTTTCAATGTGACAGCAACTTTGAAAAATAAAAAACTAGGGCCTGTCCTTTTGGGGAGGCACGTATAAATGAAAGGTGTGCGGGGTTATTGACTGAGGTTGATGGCGCGGATTTTGAGGCGATTGCCGTCAGGTATCAGTAGAAAATGGGTCCACTTAGCCGAGGTGGTAGCAAATGGAATTGCAAGCCGGTTTCGGATGTGGATACCATCGTCTACGCTCGGATTTTGCCGTAGGACTCTGTTTGCAGTTGTAACGAGCCAAGTAGCATCAGAAACAGGAGCAGCAGCGACGCTTCCCTGAGCAAGTGCAATAGTTTCGACAGCCTCGCGTGGTTGCCAGACAACCATCCGGTTGCGCACGGGGTCGTAGAACGCATGGGAACTGCTTGAGGGTGAGAATGGGTTTGTGGTTGCAATCTGCCATACAATTGCTCGGGTAGCCCCAGACTGTAAAATCGGTAGCGCAATGGATGTGAGTATCGGATTAGTTGCGCGCAGATCAAACTCAACTAGTGCAAGTCTGCCGTTTGCAATTTTGTAGGCTCGAAGACGGTCTTGGCCGACAAAACAAGGCAACAGCCAATCGCTCTCGCCATCGTCGATCACGCGTTGGCCGCTTTGCGTTTTCACAACAAGGTGAAAACGATTTTCTTCTTGAGATCGCCTTGACCAAGCGAGAGAGCCAAGTTCGTTGGTGGTAGGGAAGCAATTGATGGCATCATCTGAAACAATCCAACGTAGTGCTCCAGTTGCCCAATCCACTTTGCCAATCCATCGACCTTGGTCTCCATTTGGTGCGCTTACGAGAGTAAAATCGTTGTTCGCACTTCGACCAAGAAGAAGCCCACTTCTCTCGATGGTAAACGGCGCAATGCGGCGACCTCGAATTGGATCGAGTGCATGCAACTCAATCGTAGTCGTCTGTACTGGTGCATTTGTATTGCCACAGAGCAACGCAATTGGAGGAGTTTTTCCAAGTTGCACTATTGCATGCAGGCCGTTGGGCGAGATTACAGGAAGTGTGATTCGGTCCCAGGGCAATTCACCCGCAGGCCAATCTATATCGTGTGATGAAGAAACGAGGGCTTTTTTCGCTGGCGTAAGAATCGAGTTAAGCGTGTTCATCGCTTCACGTTTTGTCTCGAGACTCGCAACCGGCTTGGCCGTCTTTGGCGCTCCACCACAACTGCAAAGTACAAACGTACTTAATAGAAAAATAATTTTATTCGACTTCAGCAGCATCGAACGTTGACTGAATTGCTTCACTATCTGGTGTGTAGTCTGCCGCTGGATTTCGTAAACGCTCGACAAGGAAATCATTTTTATTTGATTCAATTCGCTTTATTTGTTGGTCGACAGGCAAGGAAATCTCTTGTAATCGTTGGAGGTAGTCAAGGTTGTAATTATCTCCGTTGTCGTTTAGCGTTTCAACAATGGTTGGCGTGATAAAGACGAGCAGCTCTTCGCGAATCGTTGTGTCATCGACGGAGGTAAAGAGGGCGCCAATCAACGGAATGTCGCCAAGGAGAGGGAATTTTCGCTTTGTCTTCGATTCACTTTCTTTTAGAATGCCACCAATCAAGACTGTTTGGCCATCCCGAAGTTGGATTTGACTTCGTACTTGCCGGCGAGTAAATACGGGGTTGTCCCCAACGCCGGTTCCTGCTTGATCGGAAAGTTCAACATTAATCGTCAGGTCGACATCACCGTGAGCAGTGATGCGTGGTCGAACATTCAACATGACGCCTACATCACGGTAATCAAAACCGCCTTCAACTAGACCAGCGCTCGTGGTGTTGCTTGTTGTTCGGACGGGTACTTCGGAGCCATTGAAGAAGATGGATTCTTTGTTATCTGCAGTGAATGTTCTTGGCTGTTGGATAATACGAACATTTGTTAACTTGTTTAATGCATCAAGCGCTACACCGACAGACCCAGTGACATCGAGGACTGCTCCACCACCCGAGAAGATGCCGCCAAGAATGTCGGTGATTTGGGCATCTTGTAGAGCGCCGCTAACACCAATGGAGTTGTCGCCATCGCCACTGACACCAGAACCCCATCGAAGTCCGACTGTAAGGTCATCTGCAAGTGTGACCGAAGCAATAGTTGCGGAAATCATAACTTGCCTTGTTGGTCTATCAAATTCATCTATGACGTCAAGAACATGTTGCATATATTCTGGTGGTGCAACAATTGCAAGAGCATTTTGTCTTACGATTGGCACGAGGCGTATCTTTGCGATTAAAGATGATTCAGGCGATTGGTCATCAGAGTTTGCACCGCCTTGTTGCCATGGGAAACCCATTTGCCCACCCGATTCATTATCCGTTGCTGTTGCAGAATCGCCAAAGCCCTCCCCAGAGAGACCGACGTCTGGCCGTTGGATTGTTGCAGAAACACCGGGTGATGCAAGAAGCGCGTTGATTTCTTCTGAAAGTGAGACAGCGTCAGCATGTTTTAGTTCCACGACTTTAGGCAATCCAACATCGCTTGGCATATCGAGTGAATCAATAATCGAATCAAGAAACGCGAAGCTTTCTTCAGTCTTTGATAAAACTAACAACGCATTTTTATCTGGGTACGCTTCAAAACGATAGACTCCGCTCATTGCTTCGGTCACATCAGCACGTCCTGCTTGTTGCCCGCCTCTTACACTGCCACCACTATTGGATGACCCATCACCTAAAATTTCTTGAAGCAAATTACGGATTTTAATTGGGTCACTGTATTGCAAGACATACATTTTGCTGGTTTCAGTCGGGCGTGGTAAATCCCACTCGCTCATGATAAGCTCTTCAATGTCTTCCATAACATCTGGCTCTGCTTGCACAGTGACCGAATTTTGTTGCATGTTTACGGTGAGGCGCAACTCGACTTTTTCAGAACCAGATGTTGTTGAAGTTTGCGTTCTTGCATTACGTTGGTTTCTGTTGTTCGAGCTACTGCTGGATGACGAAGAACCAGATTCATCAAAAAGGTCTAGAATGTTCGTGGAAATTTCTGAAGCATCTGCATATTTGAGACGAAATGTTTTTACTTCACCACTTCGCCAAATTCGATCGAGTTGATCAATGAGCACTTGGATTCGCTGGCAAAGACCGACGTCGCCAAGAAGCACGATTTGATTTGACACAGGATAAACTGTTAAAGATCCATAGTCGGGAAACATCTCATTTATGCGGTCGCCAATAACAGCGGCTTCAGTTCGCTCAATACTAAACACCTTAATGACGAGTGTGCCACGGTCTTGACGATTCATTACATTGTCATCTACGCCAAGAACGGGGATGTCGCCGATGTCACCGAGCATAGAATCAAGCGGGCCAATGATAATCATATCGTCGCGTTCGATAACGCCGACTTGGTTCAATCGAAATGCCTGAAAGAGAAGGTCGAGTGCAACGGCACGATCGACGGGCTCGTTGTTGCGCAGTGTAACTTTCTTCGCGCGCAGCGACGTCGCGCTTACTGGAATGACAACTTTGCCTGTCGTTTGAGCAATAAACCCAAGCGTGTCCTCGATAGCGACCTCGTTGAAAGCAAGAACTACAAGGCCTGATGGAATGGGGACTTTCAAAGGCCACCGGATCATTTTTGCGACATCAGGGCCGGTAAGAACTTCAACCTCTTTTGTCGGAACGGGCTCTTCAATAATTATTTCTTCGATGACAATGTCTTCAGCCGGAACCTCTACGATGACTTCCTCCACTATCTCAGGAATCTCAATAGTTGGTGCTGACTCAGGAGCAGGGCGGTCTTGTGCAAATGCAACGCTTGTAATGGCTGTTGCTACGAGGAGTTTGATTTGTATCACGTTGACTTTGCTCACTTTTTAGATTCCTTCTCTCTGCTCTTTTTATTTGGACTACAAATGGCCAACTTCAGGAAAGAGAATAACGTTAGATTAGGGGGAATATTACTTCTATTTTTGTATGTATGTGAAGAATACCTATCGGACTTTCATCGGCAAAATAGGGCTCCTCGTAACAGAAAAGCGAAATATTAGACTCTGGAGATTTTGGAAATATCCAGCGAAGGATCGCAGCGCTTAGTTACCCCTCGACCTCTTTTAAAAAGTTGTCTGGCGCGTGTGCGGGAGCCTCTTGGGTGAAGAAGTCTTCACTCGATTCAAAAAGCGGAATAGGATATACACCACCACGATGTTCGACGGTCACTTGGGAAGGTGCATTCGTGCTAACCACTTTTACACCCTGGTTTTCTTCTCCAATTTTAATCCGCATGACAGCATCAGGCCCGCTGCCTGAGCCCCTGAACCATGCTTCTTCCCCAATTATAGCGATTAGGGGTGGTCCCATATACCGTGCTGGGGGTGGTGGTGGCCCTTCATCGACGATTTTATCTGGAACGTCTGGCGTGTCCTGCCTGGGCGGTGGTGGCGGAGGTGCTGGTACGTTTTTAACAATCCGGATTGGCTTGAAGAAAGCCGATCGACCATTGAATCGGTCGATGTCCATTCGCACGTTAGTGTCGTATTGCTCTAGTAGTGTGCTTGAAGCATTCGATGAGACTCCGCTACTGGATTGACCCAGAAGTGGCGTAAGTACTGAAGAAACACCCATAAAGCAAAGAATGAGAATCACGAGAATAGAGAGTGCACTCCAGCCTAAAGGGCCTTTGAGTTTGTCAAGTTCCATTATCTTCGACCTTTCCTGCTTGAACTTGCGACGACCCACGCTTCAACGGCTAGGTCGACTCGGATCAGTCGACCTTCTTTGCGTGTGAGTCGAATATCGGAAACAGTATCAATGGCTGAGCTACTTTCTAGGTCAGCAATGACTTTAAGAATATCTTCTTGAGTCGCTTCGAATCGAATATCGCCAATAATTTGTTCAATCTGCTGGCCTGATTTTGCGATCCCTGGTAATGAGCCAGATTTCATTCGAGTTGTTTTTGTTCGAGTGTACTCATCATTCTTTACATTGTGTGATTCAAGAATAGCGTGTACGGCATCGGTCATCTCTGCAGTCCCAATTGCTTTGCTGCGGGGGAGTGAAACCTCGCCAAACGTTGCAATATTTTTCTTGTCAGAAGAAGTCAGTTGAATTGGTTTATTCACTTCTTGGATTTGCATTTTAATCTCATTTGCCTTTGCTGACCATTGCGCACCGATGTCTGCAACAGTTGCGTCCCACACGAGAAAAGCCAATGTGAAAATGATGGACCAGAAAGCCCATTGCATTGCCCGCGACCAAGCGGAGACTTGTTCGAGTAGCTGCCGAAGTTGATTACTCATTTGGGAGATCCTTCAGATGATCCATTAACAAACGAAATTCTTTTTGCAATCGTTCTTTAACTTCTGGATTTGCGCGGCCGACACGCTTCTTTGCTTCTGCAATATCTTTGACTGCAATCATGACTTCGCTGCGATTCATTAACTTTATTTGCTCTGGTGATATTGGATCCGGCACACGTAGTGTTGGGCTGTCTGCATCGCGGTTGCCGCTATGTGAAGAGGCACCTGAATTGTCAGAACCACTTGGCGGTCTAGGTCGGCTTGTTTCACGGACAGGTTGATTATCGAGCGTTTTAATTGGTGTGGTTTGTAGAGGAATGTCATCCGCGTTTGCTGATTCCATAGGTGAAACATTTTCATCATTGGAAGCGTTGGTAGGCGCTGCAACTTCGACGGCTTTTTCTTCAGGGGCGATACCGGCTTGGCGCATTGCAAGGGTCCATTTCCCAAAATCTTGATCTGTCGTATACCGTGGTCTTCGAATTGCGGAACTGACCGTAGCCCATAAATCAAACTCCCGGTCGCCGTACGTTCCCGCAGGGTCGTAGGCAAAGGTGATTTCATTGAACATACCTGTCTGTTGCAAATTGGTTTGCATTTTTGCAATGAGCTCCGCAGCAGTCTTTCCATCAGCATTGATTGCTCGGCCACGAACAGATACAGGTTGGCCAATATCAATTCGGATGGATTCAATTTCAATGCCTATGGGGATGTTGTTTGCAACATCTGCTATGACTTTTGTCATCGGCCACGCTGTTTTGCCAAGTTCTTTGTAGATAACTTGTTGTTTTCTGGATTCGACAAGTGCATTGTATTGCGAGCTGATTTCGGGGTTCATCATTTCAAGCATGGCTAATCGAATGCCAGAAAACAATGCAGGCCCAAGAGCAAGCAAAAGAACAGCAACAGTTGCAAGTCGAAGTGCAAACGACCGATTATCAAACTTAGTGATGAGTCGATCTGCCAATGAGGGGTGCAACACCTCAGCATGTTGCCGCATAGTCGTGAGGTTTTGTAATGACCCGGTGCTCGCGAGCAGACCACCGATAGCAATGCCCCAAGTGGACCACCAAGACGCATCATCAGCGGGCGTGTTTGCAACGCGTTTTGATGCGTTTTCAGAAATACTACTTGGTAGAATAAAGAGCAAATCGTTGTTGTACTGGACACCGACGGTAGCGCGCAATTGCTGGGTCATGGCTTCAGTGAAGGAGTCAGTATGGTTGTGCAACGTGGCAGTTTCGTTTGCAACCCGAACAATACCCTCAATGAATGTGTCCTTACTTATATTATTTTCTCGTGTAGCACGAAGTGCTGAACCGTTGGCGTGTGAAATCGAGATTGTGACTGTGCCGTCTGAGGGGTCAGCGAGAACAGCCGGTTCGTTTGGTCTAAAGCCATTGAGTAATGCTGCGATAGAGGCAGCGTCTGGGATGAAGCTTGCGTGATCCAGGCAATGGGGAAAAGTAATCTTGGCATTTTCTGGCCAAGCAACTATGAGTCCAACTCTGTTGGTTTCGCCAATAGCGGCATCAAGCGGAGCAAATGCTCGGCGGTGGGTGTCAGCTTGGCCCAATAATTTTGCTTCAACCTGCAATCGTAACGCTTCGAAAATTTGCTCATCGCCTACGTTTGGCAGCGTAGTCGTTCTGCATACTGTTGAAGAGCCGGGCAAGATGCCAAACAAGCGTTTTGGGGATTTCTCTTGAATAAGAGCCACGAGCGCTTCGTCTGAGGAAACTTCGATAGCATCGAGCAACTCGACACGTTTCGTTGGGTCAGACGTATGTGTGTCAGCGATAACACACCGCCAGGTTGTGCCGACTCGATGGACAACGGCAGTAATCGAACTATTGTCGTTGGTTTCGCTTGCTTTTATTGATTTGGTTAGGGTACTCATTGCTCTCGGTATTCTAGTATCGTCACAGGAAGGGTAGAACGGTCGACTATAACAATAATTTCCTGTTCTACGCTACTTCCTTCAACTTTTCCGAGACTCGAAATAGTGAATACGTTGGATCGAGTGTCAAAAAGAGCATATATAAAATCAATCATTGTCGGCTCAATGCCCGGAATTTCAAGATAGTCTACTGGGCTGCTGATGCCACCGGCGTTGTTGTTTCTTAGGTAAATCAATTCTTCTACAAGCCGAGAATTATCAGGAAACAAACGATACAAAATTGTTGGAGAAACTGTATTTATATTGAGTTTGCCAGGAGGTGCTTCGTGTGCGTGAAAAAGGCATGTTTCAGCGAAAATGACTCGAAGTTGGTCATCCGTTAGGTTGGTCACGCCCTCGGCATCTCCTGAAATAGAGCGGAGTGTTTGCGTGAGCAGGGTAGATAATGAAGTTGCACTTGCGCCAAATGCAAGCAATGCATCTGCTTGCGCGGGCTCGATGCCAAGACGAAGTTGGAGCGTTTGTGCATTTTCTCGCGCAAGATTGAGCCGAGCGTAACCACTTTCTGTCCCGCCACCTTCAACCGATGACGTTGTCAGTAATGAAGCCCAGCCACCCTCAAGGTATTTATCTGGTTCATCCCAAGGTAAACTTTCGCCACCGTCATCCTCATTTGCATCGAGCCGAAAATCTAAATCCCAATCTTCCCCGCGAACATCATCGGGCATAACGCCGGCGATAAGTTCAAGTTCAGCGATGGATTGAAGCAAGCCGTTTCTTGGTTCGTAACTTGTTTCAAGTCCTAAGTAATAGTCTCGTTCAACGCCTAGGTTCCTTGGTTCATCGTCACTATCAATCCAATCGAGGATTGATTCCATTACGCCGAAAGCGAGAATTTCATCAATAACAAGTTGGAAGGCTGCGTTGTTTTCTGAGTTGATGTTGAACTTTGCGTGTTCATCCATCGGGCCGGTCCAATCTTTGCCCTCAATGTGGTGCCGAATGTCCCACGTTGCTTTTCCTGCTTGGCCTTTTGCAACGTAATCAAGGTTGTCAACTAATGCAAAAGCGTTGTTTGGAACTGGCCTTGCGGTGTGGTCAGCCATTGCGGCTATAGAGGATTCAATACCTGCACGTGCAGCCCAACGCGCTTGGATGCGGTCATGCACTTCGATGCCAAGAAGGGACTGCCGATGTGAGAAAACTTGAATGGACGATGTCACAATTGCAGCAATCCCAAGTGCCCACAAAGAGAGCACAATAACGGAACCACGTTTTTTTGTTCTGCACGTCATTCGATTGGAATCTCAATTTCAGTACCATCGGGGGCGACAAACGTAGTGGTCCGACCGCCTGCACTGTTGATGCCACCATTGCCTGCAGTGCCTCCAGCAGTTTCATTGCCCGATGATACACCGCCACCGGCTTCGCCAGAGCCCGAGTCATCTGTTTCACCTCGATCTGCCGCACCTGCACCATTTCCGCTGAGCCCACCACCTTCACCAGGAAAGTCGCCATTGGCTACACGTTCTTCGTCAAGCAACTGTGCAAGGAGGACGAGCTTATCATCTGGCGAACGAACACGGTCAAGTGGGACAATCGTGCGCAGTGTCACGGATGTCGTAGAAATGTCATTTTCTTCCATCCCAGATGAAGTTACAGTAATACGTATTGCTACTGGTATACCGCTTTCATCAGAATCCCATTGCCTAAACCAAGAAGTTCCGTCAAATGCTTCGAGTTCAATTGCAACAATACCTTCTGAAATTGGTGTTGCTATGCCGCCACCAGTAGGGTTGTCGTCAAGAATAGGGTCGCGACGTTTCCATAAAGCAACACCAGTGTCGTTGTCTTCAATTCTAAATTGTGTTTCGTATTCAAAGCC
>CEOP01021588.1_pt1 | contig 15150 bp, 11 predicted proteins | sample 361301 | NCBI WGS metagenome assembly CEOP01 (sample SAMEA2619548, study PRJEB7988) | marine metagenome | biome: marine biome (ENVO:00000447); feature: deep chlorophyll maximum layer (ENVO:xxxxxxxx); material: "saline water (ENVO:00002010), including plankton (ENVO:xxxxxxxx)" | depth 55 m
GCTACTTCATTTAAATAAAATTGTCTCTCATTGCTTTCATGACTTATTAATGATATTGGAATTTCCAGGTACCCTCTTGAAAATTTTATGTACTTTAAATAATCTTTTTTATAGTTTGTTCGAAGTTCTACTTCATTTGTCAAAAGTTCAACTTTTTCTTCAAATGATCCTGGAAATTTTTCATTAATTTCAGGAATTAATATATTTCTAATCCAGTTTCTTATGATCTTATTATCCATGTTTGATGGATCTTCTAAGTAAATTAAATTGTGTTGATTTGCATAATCATAAATTTCTGTTTTAGATATTTTCATCATTGGTCTTTGAATTTTTCTATTAATTGATTTTATTGACTTCAACCCTTCAAGTCTTGTTCCTCTAAATAAATTGATCAGCAAAGTTTCAGCTTTATCAGAAAGATTATGACCAGTTATTAATATCTCCTCTTCTTTGAGATCAGAAAGTAAAGCCTTGTATCTTTCATCTCTCATTTTAGTTTCAGAAGATTTTGGATTTAATGAAGTTGGGAGTGCTTTAAACTCTAGATTTAATGAAACTGAAATTTTTTTTGCTACTTTTTCTAATTTCTTAGAATCTTTTTGATTGTGTTGAACAAATACAAGTCGCATGGCTACTGATTGATTTGCCATTATATGAGCTAGAACAGAACTGTCTACTCCTCCACTTAATGCAACCACATAATTTTTGGACAAATCAATATTATCGATAATATTTTTAATATTTGAGCTCATAAATTTTGCTCTATTTCTTTATAACTTTATATCTCTTTTTTGTAACTTGTCTAAAGTATTGAACTATATTTCCAATAATGACCAAAGTTGCAATTGCTACACTTGTCGGTATGAGAAATTTATAAGTCCATTGTGGTTCTTCTGGGACCTCTACTTCCTCTTCTATCACAATGGCTGGAATAGGAACTTTTTCATGTTCATCAGATATATCTGAGTATCCATAAGTTGATGAATAAGAAATACCGCTTATGAACAGAATAATTAAAAAAGAAAATATAAATTTTTTCACATTTAAAGACTACACAACCATAGAAAAAAAATAAATTTATATTAAATTAATTTTGAGCCGAAGGAGGGAATTGAACCCTCGGCCTGCTCATTACGAGTGAGCTGCTCTACCACTGAGCTACCCCGGCAATAATGAGTTTTTGTAAATACAAAAAAAATTTAAAGATCTTCGACTCTTTCCCAGTTTCGATCATCGTGACCAAAATGAGAAAATAAAGTATCTGTTTTATAATTTACATTCAACAAATCTAAGCGTTCAATAATCATCCCTGGCATCATGTCAAACTTAGAAACAAAATCATTTATGACTTGACCATCTTTTTTTGATGTACCAAATGTTTCAACCGATAATTCATAGGGATCAGCTTTTCCAATTGCATAAGCTACTCTCACTTGGCATTTGTCTGCCAAGTTATGGGCAACTATATTTTTTGCCAAATGTCTTGCGGCATATGCTGCAGACCTGTCAACCTTTGAAGGGTCTTTGCCTGAAAAAGCTCCTCCACCAACAGGTACTGTTGGTCCGTACGCGTCAACAACAATTTTCCTTCCTGTTAATCCTGTATCTCCTGCAGGTCCTCCTTTGACGAATGACCCGGATGGATTCAAATCAAATTGAAAATCATTATTTACTAAAGGGCTAATCATTTCTTCTAAAGTTTTTCTTAAATCGTCAATATCAATGTCTTTTTTATGTTGTGTAGAAATAACAACTTTAGTTTTCTTTCCACCTGTAGTGACTTGTACTTTGGAATCCAAATCAAGATTATCATCATTATTTTGTATATCCCACAAAGACATTTGTATATTTCGACTAATATCAAATGTTTTTGGCATAAGTGATTCTGTTTCGTTAGTAGCATAACCAACCATAATTCCTTGATCTCCAGCTCCAAGATCTTTATCATCTTCTACTGCTGATCTAATCTCTTCTGATTGAGGGGTTAACTCATTTTGAACTGTAAGACTATCTAATTCAAAATCTTCAAAACTGGTTTTTATTGTTTTAAGTAATGCCTCCTTAACAATTTTATTTACAGTTTCATCATCAATATTTGCAGTTTCACTTATCTCTCCTCCAACAATAACTAGACCTCCATATGATGTCCCAGTTAAGAAAGTTTCAACAGCAACTCTCGATTTTTTATTATTTGAAAGCGCCTCTGTCAGGACATAATCAGATATTAGGTCTGCTATTTTATCAGGATGACCAGGAGAAACTGTTTCAGCTGTTTTATACATTTTTAATTACTTTCATTTTAAATTGCCTCTTTATATTAATTATTTTTTGTAAATTCTGCTATAAAACTTTAATCTTATTGTTTGTTATCCTCTTTTTATGTCTTCAGAGATAAAAAAAATCTATAATTTACTCTTCTCTGTTGGTTTCTCATCAATAGGATTTATTGCAGCAATTACAGTTACTGCTTTGGCAGTAAGAGAAGTAACTACCAATCCCTACTTAGTAGGTATCCCTAATGCTCTTGGTGTTGGAGGAGCATTTGTAGGAACTCAAATTTTTGATTATTTACAAAAGAGATATTCAAGAATGGTTGCATTAGCAAACACTTTTTTTGTTGGGGCCTTGGGGGGCGTAGTATGCTTTATAAGTCTCTTAACGAATTCATTTAATTTACTTATTATGGGAGCTTTTATTTTAGGTATAGGTCAGTCTGCCTCTTTACAGACAAGATATGCTTCATCATTTATTGTAAAAGAGGAGTTTAGAGCAACTGCTCTTTCCCTTGCTGTATGGTTTTCAGTTTTTGGTTCAGTTTTTGGACCAAGATTAGTTGGACAATATTCTGATACATTTAATGATATTTTTGGATCAGAATTAATAGTTGCATATTTAATTGCAACGATTGGTTTTTTACTTGCGGGAATATGTGTAATAGGACTTACAGATAAAAGTAGTTTACTGAGATTACCTGTAATTTCAGAACATACCTCAACAAAAACAAAGCTTGATGTTAAGGCAAAACAACTAACTATGTTGTTAGTTGTTAACCATTTTGTAATGGTGATCATAATGGCAGCAACTCCCCTGCATGTGCAAGATATAGGTGAAACCATAAAGGTTGTTGGTACAATAATTAGCTATCACACTCTTGGAATGTTTGTATTCTCACCAATACTTGGGCGATTTGTAGATAAAGTAGGTTCAAAAAAAGTCTCTATTTGTGGTGGTTTTATTCTTTTGATTAGCTGTATTTTTGCATTGAATAGTGAAGATATTATTTTGTTACATTTAAGTCTCTTCTTGTTGGGTCTTGGATGGAATTTTAACTATGTTTCTATTAGTTCTGAAATTTCAAAATATTCAATAGAAAAAAATACAAATCTCAATATAAAAAGTGATTCGTTTGTCTTTGTAGGTAGTGTTTTTGCACAATCATCTTTAGGGTTAACCTACACTGTAATTGGTTTTCAAGGTCTAGTAATTTTTGGAACACTGTCGGCTATTTTTTTGGTTTTCAATTTAATCAGGCTTTCTTCAAAACTATTGACTTAATTTCAAAAAGTTTCTGATTCCAAAACTAATTTATTAAATGCTATCTTTGGCCTGATGCCCGAGGATATATCCTCAATAAGATTTGATAATATTTCAGCATATCTAAATTCAACTTTTGTAAAATTTTTGCTAGATAAAATACTATTTACTAAATATTCAATTGATCTTTCAAATATGTTTAAATTCCTGTTTGAATCTGGATCAAGTTTGTTAATAGCATTTTCTAATTTAATAAAATTAAATATTTTTTCATTGGAATCTTGATTAGGAGAATTTAAATTTTGCAGAGTAGAAGTTATTAATTTTATTTCATCATGGAGATTCTTTAAAGAAAGATTCTCTTCTGTATCCAAAAAATTTACAATATCATCAAATTCAAAATTATATGTATAGGTATATTCATCATCTATATATAAAGTCCTACACCTGCTTTTAAGTGTTGGTAATATATTTTTAATTGAATCATCTTTGGAATGTGACCAGTGTCTTCCGTTTGAAGTAATTATAAATATATTTGATTTTGAAGGCTCTTCTAAAGTTTTTAATAGCGCATTCGATGCTTCTTCTGTGAGGGACTTCGTAGGAGGAAATATAAAAATTTTATATTTGCCTTCAATTGGGTAGATACTTTCGTCATTAATTACTCTTCTAATATCATCAACACCTAAAGTATTTATGTTTTCAGATGAAACTACCCTGATATCTGGATGTTGAAGGATATCATTTGAATTAAATAATAAATTTGATGAAAAAGCCTTTGCTTGGTCAATTAAATAACGAGAAGATCCAGAAATTAGAAGGTAGGAGTGAAATGGTTTTGATGATTCATTTAATAATTTTGAATTAAGTTCAAACAACATCCAACCATTCGTATAAAATTTTTGTATTAACCTCAATATTTTGAGTTGCATCTAGAACTAAAAACTTGTCATCAAACTTATCAGCTAAATTTAAATATCCCTCTCTCACTTTTTTAAAAAAATCAAGATCAGAACTTCCAATTCTATCATTAACTTTTTGACGTTTAAGTGATAACTCTGGATCAATGTCTAATAGAATAACCTTTTCTGGCCAGTAACCATTTATAGCAATATCGTTTATATTATATATCTCTTCAAACCCCAAACCTCTTCCAACGCCTTGATATGCAACTGAAGAAAAAGCGCTTCTATCAGAAATTATTTTCACGCCTTCACGTATTGATGGTTTAATTACTTCTTCAATTAAGCTTGCTCTGTTTGCTGAAAAAAGAAGTGCTTCAGCTAAAGGCTCAATTACATATTCATGACTTAACAAAAGATCCCTTATGCCTTCACCAAGTTTGGAGCCTCCTGGCTCTCTGACTATTTTGTACTTTATTTGCTTTTTTTCTAGATGATTGGTTAATGATTCAATATAACTTGTTTTACCTGATCCATCTACTCCTTCAAAAGCTACATAATCTATATTCAAATTTTTATTCCTTTTCGTCTAAATTCAACTTTATCTTATTGAAGTTTGATTTTTCAATACCAAATTCATTAAAAATAGTTTTATATCCATTTATAAAGTTTAAGATCCCGGAAATGAATATTAGAATCGAACTTCCAATCAATACTAAATAAACCCCATCTTGTCCAAAGACACCATCTAAATAATTTGCAATAATTCCTGATAATAAAAAAGAGAGTAACAAAGCAAGTCTTCCAATAGTGTAGAAATTGCCAAATACTCTTCCTCTAATATCATTATTTGTAGATGCCTGCAAATAACTTATTGTCAAAAGATAAACTCCTCCTGTTCCAATTCCTGATATAAAAATAGATAATAAAATAACAAAAAAATCTGTCGATCTAAATGCTGATATTAAAGATATACCCGTCAGCATCATAGAAATCCCAATTAAGAAATTTACTCTACTAAAAGTCGTAACAAAATAACTTAAGGTCAACATACTAAATAAGATTCCACTACCAAATGAAGCAATCATGAATCCAAATGAGCTCTCACTAAAACCCAGATCAACTGTCAAAAAAGTATGACCCAAAATAAATAATGCGCCTGCACCTATTAAACAAAATGAAATAGAAAATGAAATATTCCTTATATCTTTAGATTTGAAAAAATAATCTAAGCCTTCTTTGAAATTTTTAAAAGAAACATCTGGCTTTTTATTTATTGCATTTTCATTTTGATTTTTTAAAAAGTACAAAAATATTACTGAAGCTAAAAATGTGAAAGTATCAAATAAAAATATAATTGATCCTTTCCATCCATTCCCAATATTATTTATAAATTCAAAATTATTTAAATCACTAACTATCCCAAGAGCTAATGATGCAATAGGCAATGTTGCATAAGTCCCAATTGCAAATAATGAATTTGCTTTGACAAGGTTCTCTTTACTTACCAATTCTGGAACCACAGATTCCCTAGATGGTTGACGTATAAGTGAAAATATTTCAGACAGGAAATTTAATATAAATATTGAGTAAAGGTTACCTGCAAAAAATAAAAGCATTACAAATACCATTCTTATAAGATCACAAAAAATCATAATAATTTTTTTGTTGTATCTATCTGCAATTAATCCAGCAAACGAAGATAGAAGTGCAGGAATAATTCTTGCTATTAAAGGCACTATTGCAGTCAGCTCCGAATTTCCAGCTTCAGTTCCAAGATAGCTGGCTAAAGCAACCGAACCAAAAAGAGTTGCCCAATCACCAAAACTTGAAATTGTTCCTGACCACCAAAGTAAAGAAAACTGTGATTTTGAAAAAATTTTTATTTTATTCATTGCTTCCATTATCACTATAAATCGAATTGAAAATACTTTTTTTTTCAAAATCCTGTACTTTTTCAAAAATACTGTTATCAATAAGGACATGTCAAAACCTTTAGTAATAGTTGAGTCACCAACAAAAGTTAAGACTATCTCAAAAATTCTTGGTGATGAGTTTGTAGTTAAGTCGAGTGTTGGTCATATTAGAGACCTTCCAAGAAATACAAAATCAATTCCAACTATGTTCAAAAAAGAGGATATTCTTTGGGGAGCAGTCAAGCCAACTAAATTTGAAAATATATATGTGGTACCGGAAGATAGAAGAAAAATAGTAAATGAACTTAAAGGTTTGGCTGATAATGCCACAGATGTTTACTTAGCTACTGATGACGACAGAGAGGGTGAAGCGATTGCATATCACTTAATGGAATCTCTTGAATTAAAAAAAGAACCTAAGAGAATCAAATTTAATGAAATAACAGATACAGCCGTCCTTAAGGCAATGAAAAATCCTGAAAAAATTGATATCGGAAAATTTAAATCGTATGAGGCAAGAAGGACTCTTGACAGAATGATTGGTTATGAAATATCACCAAAGTTAAGAGATCTTGGGGGTGCATTTATCTCCACAGGAAGAGTACAAGGCCCAGCAATTAGATTAATTGTTGAAAGAGAAGAAGAGCGACTAAGTTTTGTAAAATCTGAATATTTTGAAATAAAGGCTGATTGTAAAAGCTTAGGTTTTGAATTTAAATCAAATCTTAAATCTTTAAACGGTGTAAAAATTTCAACCTCCAAGGATTTTGACAAAGATGGAAAAAAAGTTTCAAATGACAGAAAATATTTAAACGAGGAAGAATCTAGAGACATCGTTAACATCCTTAAAAATTCTGTGGCAAATATTTCAAATATTAAAGAATCTCAAAGAACTGGTAAACCTCCCAAGCCTTTTAAAACAACAAGTTTACAAACATCTTCAAGAAACAACCTCGGATTTCAACCAGGAAAAACCATGGGTATTGCTCAGAAACTTTATCAAGAAGGTTTAATAACGTACATGAGGACAGATTCAATAAGGTTGTCCGATGTTGCAATTAAAGCTTCAAGAAAATATATTGAATCCAATTTTAGTAAAGAGCACCTTCCCTCAGCTCCAAATTATTATGGCGATAGTAAAAATGCACAAGCAGCTCATGAAGCTATAAGGCCATCTGGTGAAAAATTTAAAACGCCAAAAGAATTACTTAGTAAATATAAAGAAGACAGTGATGAATATAGGTTGTATGAATTAATTTTTAATATAACCATCGCATCACAAATGTCTGAAGCAAGAGGGGTAACAAAAACAATAGATATTGAAGTTAATGATGAAATATATCAATCTATTTTGTTAGGTATATCAGGAACAACATGGGTTTTTGGAGGGTACAGAGATATAGCTAAAAACTTAAGTGAACAATCACAAGAGTTACCAAATCTAAAAAAAGGTGACAAAGTTGAAATAATTAATTCTGAGTATGAAAAAAAATTTACAAATCCACCAAATAGATATTCTTCAACATCGCTCATTAACAAACTGGAAGAGCTTGGTATTGGTAGGCCCTCTACCTATGTATCAATAATCCAAAGTATTACATCAGTGTTTATAAATTCAGAATCTAGCTTAAAACCACGAATAATAGCAATGGCAATGATTAATAATTTTATGAAACCTTATTTTGATCCATATATAAATTATAAATTCTCTAAAGAAATGGAAGACAAGTTAGATGAAATTTTAGAAAGTGATTCTCCAGAAGAAGCAAAGATAGATTTTTTAACAAACTCCTATAAGAAAATTCAAAAACATGTAAATAAATATGGTGAACCAGATCCTATATCCCTTACTTCATACCCTCTTCCATTTGATACTCGATATGTATTAAAAACTGGGCGAGTCCAAGATAGAATCGCATATCCATATCTACAGAGGGATGATGATTTTTATATAGGCTTGCCTCCTGATATAACTATTGAAGAACTTGATGAAACATATATAAGTGAAGGTGAAAAACAACAAGAAGCAAGCCTCCTTAAGGAACGGAGAGTTTGTGACTGTAAAGAATGTGGAACTCCTATATTTATAAAACTCGGACCAGGTGGAGGATATTATTTCCAACACGGTATCAAAGAAAAAGGAGTAAGACAACCAAAATGTACATTTAGAAATATGATTGGGCCAATTTTTGAAGACGAAGATCCTGATCAGCTTAGCGCCGAAGATGCTTATAAAAGGTTTAATTTGTCAACTAAAAATCCGCGTCTTGTATGTGAAGAAAATGGTTGGAGTTATATGACAGCTGTAGGGCCTTATGGAGGTTTTGCTATAAAACAAAGAAATAGAGTGGTTTTCGATATTAATGATCTTAAGCAAATGAAAAAAGATGAAATCTTAGAAATAGTTAACTCAGAAAAATCTCAAAAAATTTTAAACTTGATTAATTCTGAATCAAAAAATATTCCCAAAAGTTTGAATAAAGATCAACTTCTTGAAAGGATCAAGGAGACGTATCTGATTAATGAAAAAAGTATCAAAAAATTGTCAAAAGATAGCTTAGTAAACCTTGCAAAACTCCTAGACATTGTTTTTTATAGAGGAAGATTCCGAATGAAAACTGAAGATGCAACAAAAAATAATTTGATTAATAAAATAGTCATTGATAAAAAAAATAAGCCGCTCGAAACACCGCAAAAAGCATTAGTAATTGAAAGTTCCGAAATTTTAAATATTTTTGGAGACAATAATAATTAGAAATTGTTTAAATATTTGACTCAATTTTTTCTAAGAGTTTATCCCAATTGTAAAAATCATTAACAAACTTTTTGCCTTCTAATCCAAACTCTTCTATCTTTTCAGGATTTTCTATAAAATAAAGAATTGACTCTTTAAGTATTTTCTTATCGCCTGCTACGAATCCAGTTTTACCGGGGATAATTGTTTCAATAGCACCTCCTGAGGGACCAACAATTACTGGAATTCCGTAGCTTGCTGCTTCTAAATATACTAGTCCAAGACCTTCAAACTCGATTCCAAAATATTTGGACTTTGACGGCATCGCAAATAAATCGATAGATTTGTAAAAGTTGGTAAGATCATCCTCATTTACCTCCTTTATGAAGGAAACATCAACAGCTGATACATTTGATAATTTTCTTAAATAATTTTCTTGTTTTCCGAATCCAAATATTTTTAACTGAATTGGTATACCTTCTTCTCTAATTTCATGAGTTACGTCAATAAGCCAATTTATTTTTTTTCTAGAAACAAGTCGACTTACGACTCCCACAGTTATTCCTTCATTTAATTCGTATTTCTTTTCAAAATTTGGAATATTAATCCCCGCACCAATATTATGAATTTGAGTTTCTGTCATGTCTTGTAATTTTTTACGTGAAAAATCACTTACTGTAAAAATTTTATTCAAATTATTAAGATTTTTTTTCAAAATTGTTCTTATTATTGGAAAATAATTTAAGACATTAAATTCTGCACCGTGGCATATCATAAATTGAGGAATTTTGACATTTTTAGGTGAATTAGGAATGTCTAATGTATTCAGTTTATTTACAAATAGAAAATTGGGATTGCTCGAGCCGTGTAAGATAATATCAAACTTGTTTTCATTGATTATTTTTTGTACATCTGAGAATACTTTGATTGGGTTCCACAAAAAATTTTCTGTAGACTTAAATGTATTCTCACCAGAAATCCATTTTGGTCCGTATACAAAAAAATTATTTTTTGAATTTTCTGAAAGATTAGAAAGATAAGTAGAGATACCGCCTTTTTTTGGCTTCCAATCATTAGTAATAAGTAAAATATTCATTTGTTAAAAATTATATGTTTGAATATCTTATCAAAAAGCTGAAGCAAATATCAGACTCACTATTGTCATAACTTTAATGACTATATTCATTGCTGGTCCTGAGGTATCTTTAAATGGATCACCGATGGTATCCCCTATAACAGCAGCCTTATGTTCATCCGATCCCTTGCCTGCCCCACCTCCTGCTTCAATATATTTTTTTGCATTGTCCCAAGCACCTCCAGAGTTAGCCATAAATATTGCGAGTAAAAATCCTGTTACTAAAGCGCCTGCTAAAAATCCACCTAAAGCTTCTTTATTCCAAAAGCCGATTACTAAAGGTAAAACAATTGCCAATCCCCCGGGTAGTAACATTTCTCTTAATGCTGCTGTAGTAGCAATATCTACACATTCTTCATACTCTGGGACAACACCTTCCTTACCTTCTCTTAGGCCAGGTATTTCTCTAAATTGTCTTCTCACTTCCTCTATCATTTTAAAAGCAGCTCTGCCTACAGCGTTTATCGTCATTGCTGCAAATAAAAATGGAAACATTCCACCTAAAAATAGTCCAAGAGTAACTTCTACTTTGGTAATATTTAATCCAGATTCAGCCAATCCTGCACTCTGGACAAATGCAGAGAATAAAGCTAAGGCCGTCACAGCAGCTGACCCAATTGCAAATCCTTTTGCGATAGCTGCAGTTGTATTTCCTAAAGAATCTAATTCATCTGTTGCTTTTCTAACTTCTGGATCTAAGTGCGCCATTTCTGCTATTCCACCAGCATTATCTGCGATTGGCCCATAAGCATCAACTGCAACAGTAATGCCAAGTGTTGCTAACACTCCAATAGCTGCAACCGCAACACCATAAATTCCACCTCCAGCACCTAAAGCCCAATCTCCAGCTGTATAAGCTCCAAAAACTCCAAAAACTACAACAATTACTGAGAATGCTGCAGATCTCATACCTTCTGCTATTCCCGATAGTACAAGAGTTGCAGGACCAGTTTTTGCTTGGTCGGCTATATTTTTGACAATTGAATGATGATCTGAAGTGAACCATTCAGAAATTTGACCAACAGTTATACCTACTAATAAACCAATAATTACAGAGATAAAAAGACCAATTGGATTTTCCGAATAATCTGAAAACATTGTATTTGAAAGAAAGAAAACTCCTATTGCAGTTAAGGCTGCAGCTGAATATGTCCCCCTATGTAAAGCTTGTGCTAATTTTCCTTCTTTTGGAACTACAAGAAATGATGAGACTATGGAAGCTAACATTCCAATAGTTCCTACTGAAAGTGGAAAAAATAATAAAGATGGTAAGGCTTCTGAGTTAGCGAATACAATTGCTGCATAAGCTAGTGGTGCAACAAGTGAACCTACATAACTCTCAAATAAATCTGCCCCCATACCAGCTACATCTCCTACGTTATCTCCTACATTGTCTGCAATAGTTGCCGGATTTCTGGGATCGTCTTCTGGAATTCCTGCTTCTACTTTCCCAACTAAGTCAGCTCCAACATCTGCCGCTTTTGTATAAATTCCGCCACCCACTCTGGCAAAAAGAGCAATCGAAGAACCTCCTAAGCCAATTGCTGCCAAAATATCATATGCATTTTCAAGTTTGAGTAAATCGACAAAAATCCAATATCCAAGAGCTACCCCGAGTAAGCCTAGACCAGCAACTGAGAATCCCATTACTGCTCCACCTCTAAATGCTACTGGTAATGCTTTTAAAGTTCCTCCATCTCTAGCAGCTTCAGTTGTTCTTCCGTTAGCTGCAGTTGCTATCCTCATTCCAATAAATCCAGCTAGGGATGAGAACAATGCACCACCAATAAAAGAGACAGAACCCCAAATGCCTAGATCAGTAAGAGTTGGAATTAAAATTGCAAGAACTACAACAAAAATACTTATCCAGGAATACTGTCTTTTTAAAAATGCCATCGATCCTTTTCTAATTGCATCGGAAAGATTGCTCACATTTTCATCTGAGACATTGATCGATAAAATTCTATTTGCAAAATAAGCAGCTAATAGCAGCCCCAGAATTGCAGCAACAATAGACCCTTGATAATTTAAAAGCATTTAATTCCCCCAAATAGCGAATAAATATATATTAATTAGATTAATTCTTTTTGTAGGTCATTCTACAACAGGTGTTTCGAATCTTTCGTCATCATCTCTTTCTGAAATTGGAACTTTTTGTAAAATTCTATTCAGCAATATTGGAGCTATGACAGTAGTGACTATAACCATCCAAATAATAATTGATATTATATCTTCCGTGATAATTGATGATAGTGTTGTAGTAGCAACAGCAACAAAAATTAATCCCACTTCCCCTCTAGGTGACATGCCGATTCCGATTAATGTTGTATTGAATCCTTTACCCATTGCTCCAAGTGCTGATACATATTTTCCAACAAACGCCAAAAGGCTTACCAGCATTCCATACAGAAATACTTCTAATGATGCTAACGTCTGAATGTTTACTTCCGAACCGATGTAAACAAAAAATATTGGAACTAATAAGAAATTTAAGGGCTTCATTTCCTCTCTGATTCTATGAGTCATTTTTGACTCTGCTGCAATAACTCCTCCAGCAAAAGCACCAACAATTGGATGCAGTCCAACAAAATGTGCGGCAGCCCCAAGTAACATTGCAAAAATAAAGCTTCCGGTAACAAAAGTTCCTGGAGAAGGAATTTTTACTAAGAAATTGAAAACTATAGGTGAAATTTTTCTGCCTATTACAACAACTGCTATTAGAAATCCTACAGCTTTTCCTGTAATGATAGCTAAATCTATCAAGGCAAAGTCTCCTGTGCTGCTAAGAAGCCCAGCAACGACTGTCAGAATTAACAATCCCAAAATATCATCAACAACTGCCGCACCAATAATTGTTTTGGCTTCTTTTGATTTAAGAGCACCTAAGTCACCAAACACTCTTGCTGTAATTCCAACTGATGTGGCTGTCATAGCCGCTCCAACAAAGAGGGCTACTTCAAATTGATTAACTCCACCTAATCCAAGTGCATAAATCGAACCAAAACCAAGAGCAAATGGTGCAACAACACCAATTAAGGCAACAATTATTGAAGTTGAGCCAAGCTCTACAAACTCTTCTAAGTTAGTTTCTAGCCCTACTTCAAATAACAAAAGAACAACTCCAATTTCTGCAAGAGTAGAAATTACATCACCTTTTTCAAAATGTGGTAAAAGACCAAGACCATAATATCCAATTATTATTCCAGCTACTAATTCTCCAATCACAGCAGGCTGATTGATTCTCCTCATCAATTCAGCACCAAATTTCGCAGCTACTAATATAATTGCTATTTCTAAAAATTTTTCAATAATTGTTTCCATGATGAATAAGTTTAAATGAGAAGTGAATAAATGATAATGATTAAAACTTAAAGTAGGAAAATAATATAATTTGTTAATAACATGGGAAAAACATTATTTGAAAAAATTTGGGATAACCACCTTGTAGCTTCAATAGATAAAAGCACTAATTTAATATTTGTAGACTTGCACCTCGTTCATGAAGTAACTTCACCACAAGCTTTTGATAGTCTAAGAATGGCTGGGAGAAAAGTTAAATATCCTGAATTAACCCTTGCAACCGTTGATCATGGTGTGCCTACATCAAATAGATTATTGGGAATAAAAGATCCATTATCAAAAATACAAATTGATGCATTAGAGAACAATTGTGATGAATTCGGTGTTACATTGTTTGGAATCAATGATCCTCGTCAAGGTATTGTTCATGTAATAGGTCCCGAACAAGGTATCACTCAACCCGGAATGACAATTGTATGTGGGGACAGTCATACAGCCACCCACGGCGCATTCGGTGCTTTAGCTTTTGGTATTGGAACATCAGAAGTTGAACATGTACTTGCTACACAAACCTTAGCTATGGCAAAACCAAGAACTATGAAAGTTGAAGTGGTCGGAGATGTGTCTGATGGTGTAGGGCCGAAAGATATAATATTAGGAATTATAAGGAAAATTGGTACTGGGGGTGGCGCTGGCCATGTTATTGAATATGTTGGTGAGGTAATTAAAAATATGAGCATGGAAAATAGAATGACTATTTGCAACATGTCAATAGAAGGGGGAGCAAGGGCTGGAATGATTGCACCCGATGAAACAACCTTTAATTACTTAAAAGATAAAAATTATGCTCCAAAAGAATCGGATTGGGATGATGCAATTGCAGAATGGAGTAATCTTTATTCCGATAAAGATGCAAAATTTGATAAGGTTGTAACAATCCATGCCAATGATCTTGAGCCATCTATCTCATGGGGTACAAATCCATCACAGGTAATTTTTGTAAATGACATAATTCCACATCCTGAAGATTTCAAAGATGAATCTGATAAGGAGGCAGCAGTTAGAGCATTAGAATATATGGATTTAAATCCTGGTGAAAAAATAAACGAAATTAATTTAGATAGGGTTTTTATTGGCAGTTGTACTAATGGTCGAATTGAAGATTTAAGAGAAGCTGCCGAAATGGTTAAAGGAAAAAAAGTTGCAGAAACTATAGAAGCCATGGTTGTGCCTGGTTCAACCCTTGTTAAGAATCAAGCTGAGAAAGAAGGTTTGGATAAAATTTTTATTGATGCAGGATTTGATTGGCGTGAGGCAGGATGTTCAATGTGTCTTGGAATGAATCCAGATATATTAAATCCAGGAGAGAGATGTGCATCAACATCAAATCGAAACTATGAAGGAAGACAGGGTGCTGGAGGAAGAACTCATTTAGTTAGTCCAAAAATGGCAGCCGCAGCTGCGCTGCATGGAAAATTTGTTGACATCAGAGATCTTTAAAATGAAAAAATTAAATGATATAAATTCAACAATGCTTCCTCTGAATATGTCTAATGTAGATACAGATCAAATTATGCCAAAGCAATTTCTAAAGCGGGTTGAAAGATCAGGTTATGGTGAGTTTTTATT
>CEOP01010352.1_pt1 | contig 15089 bp, 12 predicted proteins | sample 361301 | NCBI WGS metagenome assembly CEOP01 (sample SAMEA2619548, study PRJEB7988) | marine metagenome | biome: marine biome (ENVO:00000447); feature: deep chlorophyll maximum layer (ENVO:xxxxxxxx); material: "saline water (ENVO:00002010), including plankton (ENVO:xxxxxxxx)" | depth 55 m
GAGTGGATACTCTAACCCCCCTGTATTTATTAGTAATAACCATGGCGATTCATTTACCAGTATGAGCAATGGCCTGCCTAATACTTTAGTGTACGATATTGCATCTACAGAAAGTGAAAACTATATTTTTGCAGCAACTGCTGTGGGTGCATTCGCATACTCTACACAAGATCAGTTATGGTCTGATATAATTGGGTTAAATGGAACGGACCAAACATACTGGACAGTTGAGTATGTACCTGAAATACACACTGCAAGATTCGGAACATATGGAAGGGGAATCTGGGACTTTATAGTTAATGATAATATAGATATATTACTTGGAGATTTAAATCAGGATAGTATAATAAATATTCAGGATGTTATAATATTAATTAATATATCATTATCTGAATTAGAGCCATCAGATTATCAGTTCTTATCAGGTGATTTAAATGGAGATGGATCAATTGATGTACTAGATATTATTAGTTGTATTAATATTATCTTAAATACTTAGATTTAGTAGTAAAATGAAATTAATAAAAAAATATCAAATTTTAGTATTCATAATTTTGACTTCATTTGCCGTATCTCTTGATAGTGATGGGGATGGATATTCTGATGAGGATGAGGTTAAGATAGGCACAAACCCAAAGGATCCGGGAGATAGATACTACCTAGGGTCATGGCCATATAACCCAGAAAAGGATAGTATAGAAGGTGAAGAACTCCCTATTCAATGCCCTAAAAATATAAGCTGTGAATGCGAGTCAAATAGTGATTGTGTTAATAATAATTGTAAAAAAAATCCAAGAGGAGAATATTACTGCACCCCAAAGCCAGGAGATACATTCCCAAGATTAATTGCTGTAGATCAGTACGGTGAATTTGTCGATTTATATGACTTTGCAATGCAGGGGAAGCAGATTGTTATTGAGTTTGGTGCAGCGTGGTGCAGCCCATGCAAGGGTCTTTCAAATTGGTTGTCAACAGGTGATGCTTCTGGGTTAAGAAATAATAGATGGTGGAAAGATGAATATTCTATTATTTATGAAAAAATTAAAAATGATGAAATTATCTTTATTACTATTTTATTTGAAGATGAATTAAGAGAGCCTGCTAGCTATAGTACCTCATATGCTTGGCATGAAAAATATCCTAACGATAAAATTGTAGTTCTTGCAGATGAGTATAAGGATATTCATCAGTGGATGAAGCCCACTGGCTATCCATGTATAAATTTAATAGATGAGAATATGAAATTAGTCACCTTTACAGGCAGGGGACTACGTGAGGCCTTTGATTTAATATCTAATGAGAAGTAGTATCTACATTATTTGTTTTAAATTCTGATGAGCCATCCTTCATGATTTTATTTTCTGCGCTCTCAATCGCTATATATACAAATATACCTACTAGCAATATTAATAAAAATTCATAACCTCTTCTCATGTATTCTGTATCCTCTTTATTTAGAATGGATTTATTAGTGACATTTGGATATATTGATATGGTTTTTTCATATTAACCCACCGATCTAATGTTTGAGATTCTCCATAGCTTAAAAATAATATAGGTTGATTTGAGTTTAGAATAGAGATTTTTGCTTCATAGCCTAAGGTGTGCACAGATACTTTATTAATCATTCCATAATCTTGAAATAATGCTATTGAGGATTCCCCTAATTTAGTCCCTAAAACATCTATAGGAAGTGCAATTGGTAGAGGGTGTCTTATCTCAATGGTACTAAATATCATTTGATCACCTGAAATTCCGCTATCATCTCTCCACCCCCTTGGGCTAAGGTTCTCTCCAAAGATATTCCCTCCTCTTTGGCCTGAAATATATATTGGTTTATCTTGTGAAAACCAGACCTTATCCTGAGAAAATACCTGTCCATAGACTGACTCTATTTTAAATCTAGAGTAAAGTGTGAACATTTTTATTTTATAATTAAAGTAACTATCAAGCGCAAACTTTTGATAGTATAAGTCCCATGTTTTTTGTCCAATTACTATCTCTGCTTGAATACCCATCCCCTGAGACGGTAAAAACCAGTTATCTGAAAGAGGTTTTTTGCTAAGGAATTTATAATTTAATGTAATAGAATTATCTTGTCCATTTTCTGGAGTTGGTAGGTTATATCTATCTACTACATAGATGCTATCACCTAAATTTTCTTCATCCTCAATAAGGAGTGAATCATAAAAAATATTTGTTTTCCTTTGCGACGACTCAAGCTGTAGCTCTAGTAGATGATTAGCGTAGTCATTCTTTCCATTATTATATGGGTATCTTGACCATACATGGAACCCATCCTTCCCTTCTATTAGACTTCCCTTATCATAGAATTTGGCTATAAAGTTACTATTATAAAAATAATTAAAACCCCAATGAGGTCCTTTGTATGCATTTATATATCCAAAAATAAAAAACTCTGGCGGAAATCTTTTATATACATCTTTAAATGTATAATTATAGGTCCCAGCTGATAGATTGAAAATATTTCTACCAATTCTGTCAGCCCAGTTTGTATTAACTATTATTCCTGGGAGAGGAAGAACTGTTGAAAACAAATGACGAATATTTTTTAGTGGGTTATATTTTTCAATTGACCTGCTATAGTCAATTTTATCGCGCTTGATATCTGTAAAATCTATTTTTTGTATTGGGGTTTGAGATTTCCATTTAGAAAATCTTTCATTTATTGAAATATTTGATGAAGTTGCAATCTTATTAGGATTTATTTTTACTATTCTTGTTGAATCAACATCATTGAGGGTATTTGCCATTATATAGCTATCTATTGGATCTAACTGTACGCTCCACACCCCTTCAGGTAAATCTGTCATTTGTATTACAGAATTATTTTTATCAAGTTTAAATAAATTAGGGGTACCTGTCCTGTGGCTTGTAAAAATAATATTATCTTCACTATCAAATATTGGCATATAGTCTACAGATTTATCAAAAGTTTTTCTTGAGACGTCATTTGTAATTAGATTTAGAAGATAAATATCAAGATTTGCATCTTGATTTGACATCCCAAAGATTAGTTTATCTTCATCTTTTGAAATGGATGGCGATAGTATTTGGATATCATCTCTAAAAAAAGTAAGCTGCTCAACATCTGAGATATCATTTATATCAATCATATACAAATTAGAGGTAGAGTTTTCATGGGCAACAAATATAATATTATTATCGCCAGAAAATATGGGGTAGGTAGCCCTTAAATTATTTGTAATCCATTTCTTTTTATCATTTTTAAAATCATATAAACAAAGATCGAATACTCTAGAGCTATTATTTGCATAGTGATATTTTGAGTAAACTAAATACTCATTTTTTTTTGACCAGCTAAAAAAATTATGGAAACGACCATAATCAATTTCTTTTTTATTGAATTTTATTTTATTGGCTTCTTCTTTGCTTTCATTCTCATCATTAGATATTGTTGTATCAACAGAAGCAATTATCATCGATAGATAGTTTCTTTCCTCTTCATCCGTTCCTACCATTGCAATATGCATGCTATCGCTGCTAAACCTAAACCCTGAGGTTAAGGAACCTAATTTTGATATAGGTAAAGTAAATACATCTCCAGCATCCTCATATGTCTCTTTCTGTGATCTCGTTCCATAGTAGTATGTATTTATAGTTCTTCTCCAAAAATCATTAAATTTGTCTACTTTAACTCCGGTTGCTTCTTTAAATGCTTTTTCAAAATTAAATAATTTGTATTTATTGCGATACTCTAACAATTTTACAATACTTGAGTCCCCATAGGTCTGAGCCATTAACTTAATTTTAGAGAATCCATCATGGTGAGGATCCATAGAGGAAGTTGAATTTTTTAAAGTATGAAACCTATGATTAATCTCTGATCTATATGGGCGCCATTCTTCAGTATAGTACTCAGCTATTCCTTCTACAAACCAGCTTGGGGTATCTCCAACTCCTACAGAATATGGTTCTGGTAGCCAGGTTTTTATCTTATTAAAATATATAATATGCTGAAGTTCATGCGATATAACCTGCTCTAGCCATTTTTGGTCTTCTAGCCACACAGCTGCATCATTTTGATCCACCCAAATGAATGTAGTATTGAAAGGAGTTGCAAATCCATTCATGATTTCATCTTCAGTAGTAAGGATTATATCGATAATAGGTGTATCGTCAAGGTTAACCTGCTGTAGAAGTATTGGCAGAACTTGCTCAGCGATATTTGCGCCAGCGATTGCTATAGATTCAATTTCTTCATGGTAGTGCACATTGAAATTATCTGTCTTTATGGTATACCAATTAAATTCAGAATGGACTCTATCACTCATGAGCCATGTCATATGATTGATATGTGAATATAGAAATGCAGAAAGTATTAGAAAAATTACTAACTTATATGGTAGTGTTATTATTGTACGCATATTCATTATAATAAATTATTATTGAAAGAAAATATTATGAAAAATAGAATTATAAAGCTAGTTATTATTATAGGTTTTTTATGTCCTGTAGCTGCAATCAACTATAGTGAAGATGTATCGCAGATTATATATGAGAATTGCACCGAGTGTCATAGGCAGGGAGAGATAGGTGGATTCCTGCCCTTAACAAATTTTACCGATGTATATAACAATAGAAACTGGATTTCAGCTGCTATATCAATTCCAGATGATTACAGGCATGGCCAGCCAATGATGCCACCATGGCAGCCAGATAGAGAGTATAGCACCCTAGTAGGGGAGAGATTTCTTGAAGATAGTCAGATTCAACTTTTTCTAGATTGGATTGATGATGGCGCTGAGCAAGGGAATCCTGCTTATGAGCACCCTATTCCAGAGTTTCCTGAAGGTTCAGCAATTGGAGATCCTGATTATGTTTTGACGATGGAGGAGAGCACTTTTATTGAAGGGAATTATGAAGATTACTATAGATGCTTCGTTTTTGAATCAATTTCTGATTATGATGTATATACTACAGCCATGGAAGTCAGACCAGGTAATAATGAGGCAGTACATCATACGCTAGTTGTTGCAGTGCCACCTGGAAGCACTGATGAGTTAGTTGCAGAAGATAGTCAGTATGGGTATGATTGCTACGGTGATTTTAGAGTTCCTATAATGTCTGATTTATTAGGTGGGTATGCACCAGGCACAAAGCCAAATAGATGGAAACATGGGTTAGCTCAAAAAATTCCAGCTGGATGGGACCTAATTGTTCAAATGCACTATGCACCAGTACTAGAGGATATGTATGATCTGTCAGAAATAAATATTTTTACCATCGATAGTGATTTAGTTGAAAGAGAAGTTGACTCATTCACAATGATTAATACCACATTTGCCTTACCTCCACATCAGATCACTGAAATTCATGAGACTGTGTATGTGCCCAATGATGTTAGTATCGTCAGTTTTTTTCCCCACTCTCATCTACTTGGACAATCATGGGAGGTATATGCTGTCACCTCTTCTAATGATTCAATACCATTTGTAAAAATTAATAATTGGGACTTTGATTGGCAGAATTTCTATTATCCAGAATATATGCTTCATATACCAGGTGGTTCTACTGTTCATGCGAAGGCAGTATATGATAATACAACTAATAACCCCAATAACCCTAATAACCCTCCGCAGTATGTTTTCTGGGGCGATGATACTACAGATGAAATGTTCTATTTACCAATTTCTTATGTCCCGTATCAAGATGGAGATGAGCTCTTATCTTTATCTGATATTGAGTTTATTCTAGGAGACATTAACTTTGATAGTACAGTTAATATTATAGATGTAGTATTGATGGTTAACTATATATTAGATGCAGGAAATCTCAGTGAAGATCAAATTTCAGTATCTGATTATAACCAGGATGGGTCTGTAGATATCTTAGATATTGTCGATATAATAAACTACATACTGGCACTATGATATTAAGAGCCATATCCATTTCATTATTACTATTGCTTTCTGCTGACTATATATCATGCCAAGAATTTGATTTCCTTCATTTAAAAGATAAGAATAGATCCTCTATTGAGAGAGCCGGAGATTTGTTCCAAATTGCAATTCCGATAGCTGGACTTAGTTATACTTATTTTTCTGATGATGCAATGGGTAGAGGACAGTTTTGGAAATCATTTTTATCGTCCCTCTCTTTAACATATGCATTGAAACATACAATTGACAAAAGAAGACCCAATGGACACTGCTGTGAATCTTTTCCATCTGGTCATACAGCCGCCGCTTTTTCTGGTGCAATGTTTATTCAGAATAGATACGGATATAAGTATGGAGTTCCAAGCATTATATTAGCATCTTATGTTGGATATAGTCGAGTTTATGCAAAAAAACACTACTGGGAGGATGTGTTTGTAGGCGCTTTAATTAGCACAGTATCAAGCATAATTTTTACAGATAGAATAGATGATAATTATAGTACATCAATATCTCTATCTCCATTTTCAAATAAACTATCAATCAACTTATTTATTAATTAGGGCTTCTATGTTTATATTTTTATTTTTATTTAGTATTTCATTTCCACAGTTAGTCCCATTTGAATTCACCTCGACTATTTCTTCAGATGATCAGTTCGCCAATATCATTTATATACAAGATGAGAAAATAGGTGATAAATTAGATATGAGTTTAAAAGAGTTTTTAAATATTTCATTAGTTAATGGTGAAATTATTTATGAGACAAAAGTAAAGACTGAATCTTTAAATACAATTACATTAAAAATACTTTATTCAGACCTTCCAGTAGGGACTAAGTTCTTTTTAATTGACAATAGAAGTGATGGGTTTGCTGGCCCATTTTATCCTTCTCATTCTAGTGGCTCTTTAAGCTTAGGGCCAATACATTCAACAGACTTCATTATTCAATATATAGTTCCGGAACCATTAAATTTAGATAACCACGATATTTATATTTCCGAAGTCTCTAATCTTTCATCAGCTATTTCACCCAAACAGAAATCATACTATGCTAGAAGTAATGATAGGGAAAATCCTGTTATTGTTGTTACTGGGTTTTGGCCACCAACAAATGAGATGATTAGGCATTTTAGCCAAGATTTAAATCTTAATCCAAATGGGTGGGAGGGCGAGAATTGGAGAGACTCAGGATATGATATAATATCATTTTTCCCAGAGTTTGATAACCCAGATTGTGATGACTGTGGTCAAGGGTATGGTGATTTTGAAGTAGATTATCAGGATACCTCGGAAGATTTTTGGACGTTAGTAGCTAATTTAAATCCATCTACTATTATCACATTCTCAAGAGGATATATTGATAATAGCTGGGAACTTGAGTATAATTATTATAATAGAACTAATTGGTATGGTGATTACTTGGCTCCATTTCAACCGACACCGAATCCACCCGATGAGGATGCCCCAATTAATTATCTTAGAAATTCAACACTGCCAATGCAAGATATTGTAGATGAGATAAATATCTCTAACTTAGGTCTTAACTCGTATATCGATATTAATGGAGATCCTGGACATTTTGTTTCAGAGTTTATGGGGTATCACGGTGTTTGGTACCATGATTTATATGAATTTGATTCTATTAATCCGTGCTATCTTGCTGGGCACGTTCATGTGGGTGGACTAATTGACTGGGACACAGCTAGGCAGGCTACTGAACTTACAATTGAGAAAGTTATCAGTGAACTTGATCAGTATGTATATACTCCTGGAGATGCAAATAGTGATGAAAATATAGATATACTTGATATTGTTACTTCAATAGCTCATATCCTTGGCCAAGATATTATAAGTGGAGGTGCATTCTATGCAGCAGATATGAACTCAGATGGAGTGTTAAATATTCAAGATATAATTCTTATTATTAATCTTATCCTATAAAAATGATGAAGAAGATTGCAATATTAGGTGGCTCTGGATTTGTTGGTCAGTATATTGTCGAAAAACTATTTGACTCTGGTTTTGATGTTAATTTAATCAGTAGAAAAGAATCTCACCTACATAGCGATAAAAGAGCTAAAGAGGAAATTGTTGATTTATATTCAAAAGATTTATTACAAGCTTTGAAAGGATCTGATTGTGTTATTTTTAATATTGGTATTATAAGAGAATTCCATAGAAAAGGAATTTCATTTAAAAACATTCATCAAGACCTTGCAATTCATGCGATTAATATGGCTGAAAAAGCTAATGTGAAAAAGTTTATTTTAATGTCGGCGAATGATGTAAATCTAATGAGGACTCCGTATGAGAGAACAAAGCGTAAGGCAGAGGAATATCTAATCCAATCTAATTTAGATTGGACAATTTTTAGACCATCAATAATTTTTGGAAATCCAAAAGGGAAAATGGAGTTCTGCACACAGGTTAAAAGGGATATGGTTATGATGCCGTTCCCTCTCCCTATTTTCTTTAGTGGACTTAATTTTTTTAAAGCTGGAAGTTTTAAAATGAGTCCTATACATGTTGACAATGTTGCAGAATTTTTTGTCAAATCAATAAATAGTAAAAACTCTAACTACCAAATATATAATTTAGGTGGAACAAAGAGCTATACATGGCTTGAAATGCTTAGAGCTATTACATTTGCATCTGGAAATAAAAAATTTAGTATTCCAGTTCCTTTTAGTCTTCTCAAAATTTTAAGTTTTTTCCTTGATCAATTTAACTGGTTTCCAGTAACGAGAGATCAGCTAGTAATGCTTCAAGACGGAAATACCTGTGAAAGTAGTAAATATTTTTCAGAATTTAATATTGATGAGATTCCATTTAATCGCAATTCATTGAGCTATCTATCATGAGTATGAATATCATGAGAATTATTAATGTTTGTTTTTTCTATATTATATGGTGGGGGACTATTGCTTCAATAAACTTTGGGTTGACCTTTGCTCCACCTATAATAACATTGATAATTCTTATTTTACATTTAGTAATAATTCCAAAAGTTAGAAATGAGATTGTATTTATAGGCTGCTGCATATTATTAGGTGCTATAGTTGAACTAGCCTATCTGAATTCAAATCTATTATCATATTACGGATACTACATATTTGACAATCAATTCCCTCCATTATGGACAATTTGTATTTGGATTAGTCTAGCGATGACAATCAATCATTCTATGATATTTTTAAAGAAAAGATGGCTGGCAATAATTATATGTGGTAGCATTTTTGGGCCGATTTGTTACATGACACTTATGAAATTTAATATTATCCAGTTTCATTACAATCTAGGAGTTTCTATATTTATACTATCAATAGTATGCTCTATAAACCTACTATTGATGTACTATCTAATTCAAAAAATTGAGGAAAATATGGAAATAAAATATCTTTTTACTGTTGGCCTTATCATACTTATAGCTATAGGCTCAGTTGCTATAGCAAAAAATAAGGGTAGCCAATATCCAGTTGATCCCATAACTAGCTTTTATGAAATTGAGGCAAAATCAATTTTCGGTGAAACAATTTCAATGGAGACCTATAAAGGAAAAAAAATCCTAATTGTTAATGTAGCATCAAAATGTGGATTAACAAATCAGTATACTGACCTCGAAAAGTTATATAATACATATTCTGATAAGCTTGTTATCTTAGGATTTCCTTCAAATGATTTTTTAAAGCAGGAACCTGGGAGCAATAAAGAAATAGCGAGCTTCTGCTCCACAAACTATTCTGTAAGCTTCCCACTATTTGAAAAAATAATAGTAAAAGGAAGGAAGATGCATGATATATATAGCTGGCTATCAGATCCAAGTCAAAATGGATGGAACTCAAGTGCCCCATCATGGAACTTCACAAAGTACCTAATTGATGAGAATGGTAAATTAGTAAAAAGATTTTCCCCAAGATCTAGTCCGATGTCAAGCGATATTGTTGATTTAATAAAATAGTATTTATTTATTTATTTGTTTTTATTCATAAGATGATATTAATATATGGAAACGAAATATACGAAAAACGTTTCCTGTGGAAAAAACAAAGAATATAATATTAAAAGAAGGTTTTAGTTCAGTCCTGCGCAATGGAATAAAGGCATTCACTGTTGAAAATCTTGCATCTTCACTTGCAATGAGCAAGAAAACTATTTACCAGTACTTCCCTAAAAAAGAAATACTCATTAAAAAAATTATTGACCATAGGATGAATAAGCTAACGAATGAATTTAAAGATATAGTTAGAGAACATGATGATGCAATTATGCAATTTATAAAAATTAGAAATCATCATAGAAAATTTTCAAATCAATTTAATTTAAAAAACTTAACTAATCTAAAAGCTAGATACCCAGAAATCTGGGAAAATATTGAAAAACATCGAAATGATAGAAAAACAATATATAAGGAAATTTTCACTTTAGCAAAATCTCAATCATATCTTAGAGACAACTTGGATCCTGATGTTTGCTCTAGTATATATATGAATATAATTAATACCACCTTTCAACCTGAATTTTTAAATGAAAATAATTTAGAGATTGGGGATGCTATAAATCATTTGAGAACGATTATATCAAATGGGTTTTTTAATAATTCTGGTATGGAAATGATGGATAAATATGAGGACTTAGCATAATAAATGAGTATGATTGCACCATACCTATCTTTTGTTCTATTTATGATTCCTGGTAGATATATTGCAATAGCTGGATTTTTCTATTTTTTATTTTATTATTTAAATAGTTATAAGAATATTTATAATGAATTTCAAAATGATATATCTTCACATGTGAGACAGAATGTATCAGAATAGGTATATTAAAATAATTTCCATTACTGTAATCTCAATTGCAATTATCACATGGATTATTAGAGGGATAATATGAGATTAATTAATAAAATATTTCTTAGCATAGCTACAGTCATTTTAGTATCGTGTTCCTCAGTTAGCTCATTAGTTGATATTAATGATAGTACTTTATATCTAGAAGATGATTTGTGGACATCAGATAATACTAAAACTAGTGGCAACTCAGATATATCAGTTCAATGGTGGGAAGTATTTCAAGACAAACAATTAGATTTAGTTATGAAAGAATTTATATCGAATAATTATGATTTAGAAATATCTCTATTAGCTCTTGATGCATCAAAATCACTTTCAATTATAAACAAGACCTCCCTTTTCCCTAATATATCTATTGGTTTTGGAAGTAGTGCAATGCAAACAAATAACAAAGGGACTCAGTTTGATAATATTGAGATTCCAGCTCCAGGTGGAGAGACCATAGAATTTGCTGAAACAAGTATTAGTGAAAATTATAAATTCAATATTTCAAGTCAATGGGAAGTAGACTTATGGGGAAAAATGCGCTCAAAAAACATATCTTCTAATAAAAATATTGAGAGCCAGAAAAATGATTTTAATTATTTTAGAATATCAATTATTTCACAAGCTGTAAAGATGTACTTCTCTGTAGTTCAGCTAAATGAACAGGTTGCTTTATCAAAAGCATTAGTAACATCAAATCAAGAAGTATTTAATATTGTAGAGGACAGATATAATAAAGGAATAGGAGCATCACTTCTTGATTATAGACTATCAAAATCTAATCTCCTAATTTCTAGGGCATCTCTAGAGCAAAGTAAGATGTCCCTTGATGGTTATAAGCGACAACTTGAATCATTAGTAGGTAGGTATCCATCAGGTCAAATAAAAGTAGGAGATTCTCTTAGTAGTATTTTACCATCTATACCAGGTAGTATCCCATCAGAGGTTATAGAAAATAGACCAGATATCCTTGCCTCATATAATAAAGTTGAGACTGCTGCATATGAGTTAGGATATGCAAAAAAATTAAAGTTTCCTTCATTTAGTTTAACCAATTCTATAGGAACTTCATCGGGTGATCTTTATGATATTATTAATGGAGATGCTCTTGTATGGTCTATTGTAGGAAATGCATTAATGCCCATTTTCCAAAATGGAAAAGTTAAGGAAAATGAAAAATTTGCTCAGACTATGTATGAGAAAGCAAAAGTTGAATACTATGATACATTAACAAAGTCATTTTTAGAGATTGAGAATAAATTGGCTTTAGATGAAATGCTTAACACGCAAGTCATACTATTAATTGAGGCACTAGAAGAATCTGAGAAAACCTATGATTTAGCAAAAGAAAGATACAATAAAGGACTCATTGATTTAGTAACAGTGATTGACACCCAGAAAAGAATGTTTGATACTAGAAGTAGAATGATACTAGCAAGAAAATCATTAATTGAAAATAGAATAGACTTACTGATTTGTTTAGGAGGAAAGATTAGTGCTTAATAAGAATTATCTATCAAAATTTTATCCAATTATTATTGTTACAATAGGAGTTTTAATTTGCTCTTTACTAATAAAATGCTCTCCTGAGGTCAAACCCGAAGAAGTTGTAAGAATAATTCCAATGGTAGACTCTAAGAGCTTAGAGAAAACCTCTATTGACATTATTATTGATTCACAGGGAACTATTATACCTAGAACCGAAAGTCAACTATATCCAGAGATTAGAGGCGAGGTTGTTTATGTATCTCCAAAACTAGATGAAGGGTCTTCATTTAATGAAGGTGATATCTTATTAAGGATTGATTCCAGAGATTATGAACTTGATATTAAAGCTGCTGAAGCGAGTCTAGATGATGCTAAGACGGCACTTTCAATAGCACAAGCTGAATCTAACTTTGAAAGGGAACAATGGGAATTATCTAATAGTGGAAATGCCTCAGATTTAAGATTAAAAATACCCCAGCTAAAAAAAGCTGAGTCTACAGTTGAGGCGGCAGAGGCCAACCTTGAAAAATTAAAAAGGAATTTAGAGAAGACAGCAATAAGAGCTCCTTATGATGGACTAGTAAGAAAAAAGAATGTTGATAGAGGAACAGTTATTGGCCCTGGGTATTTAATTGCAAACATATATGCAATTAACTATGTAGAGGTAAAGCTTCCAATTCCAGATGAGGATTTATCATTTTTAGATATTCCTTTAGATGGATCCCAGATTAATAAAAGTAACCAGCCGTTGGTAATGCTTAAAGGTTCTCTTGGTGGTAAAAATATTGAGTGGGAAGGAAGAATTGTACGGATGGAGGCTGAATTTGACCCTAAGAGTAGAATGGCTATTCTTATCGCCAGGGTAAGTGATCCATATAAATATAAATTCCCACTTAGGGTTGGACAGTTTGTAGAGGCAGAGATAACTGGAAGAAATTATAATAATTTATATATCATTGATAGAGAGCTAATAAAAAATAATAATCAAGTTATTACAATAAATAAGATAGATAGTACGTTAAAGTATGAAGATATTAATGTCCTTAGGTATGTAGATGATACTGCACTAATTAATGGTGGTTTACCTGATGAAGTATCTATATGCATAACCAATCTAGATATCATGTATGATGGAATGAAGATTAGGATAAATAAATAGCCCTATGAAGACAGTAATTAACTGGTTTGTTAACAATATAGTAGCTGCTAACCTGTTCATGGCAATGATCCTGATTTCAGGGTACATCACATTACCTAAAATATTAATGGAAATTTTTCCAGCTCCAGTTTTAGATATAATTAGTATATCTATTCCCTACCCAGGCGCTTCACCTGAGGACATTGAGAAATCTATTTGTACAAAAGTAGAAGAAAATATAGCTGGCATTGAGAGTGTAAAGAAGATTAGATCTACATCTCTAGAAAATCAAGGATTAATCTATGTTGAGCTACTCCCAGGAGAAGAAATATCTAAAGCAAAAGAAGAGATAACCACCAATATTAATTCAATAACTACCTTTCCAGATCAAGCAGAAAAACCTATTATAAGTGAATATAAGATTCAGTCTCAGGTCATGCAGATTGCTGTTTCCGGAGATTTGAATGAAAATTCACTCACTACTATTTCAAAGAGAATCCAAGATGAGATATCTATACTTCCAGACATAACTCTAACTACATTGGCTGGTATAAAATCCAAGGAGATTTCAATTGAAATCTCAGAAAATCAATTAAGAAAATATTCACTTACTTTTGATCAGGTTATAGCAGCTGTGAGAGCCTCTTCAATTGATATGCCTGGTGGTAAAATTGAATCAAGGAAAAATGAATATTTAATTCGTACAAAGGGACAGGCTAATAGTGGATTAGAATATGAGAACATAACAATAGTAACAAAATCAGATGGAACTAGGCTAAAGCTAGGTGATATTGCATCTATTAAAGATGGATTCGTAGATGATGCAGCTGTTTTAAATTTCAATGGTTATCCCACTAAACTTATTAATGTATATAGAGTTGGAAATCAAAATGCTATTAAAGTATCTGATAGTGTAAATGAGTATATATCCAATACTCAAAAAATACTTCCAGAAGGTGTATATCTAACAAGTTGGAATGATGAATCAAAGATATTAAGAGGTAGAATTGATCTACTAATGAAAAATGCAAAACTTGGTTTATTTTTAGTTTTAATCATGCTTGCCTTATTTCTTAAGCCCAAATTAGCATTTTGGGTATCACTTGGGATACCAATATCATTTATGGGTGCACTGCTTATGCTTCCATATTTGGATGTCTCGATTAATTTATTATCACTTTTTACATTTATTCTTGTTTTGGGAATTGTTGTTGACGATGCTGTTATAGTTGGTGAAAATATATATAGACATATAGAAAAAGGTGTTGATCTTAAAACAGCTGCAAGTAAGGGAGCTTACGAAGTAGGTGTCCCCGTTGTATTTGCTGTATTAACAACAATTGCCACATTCTCGCCCATGCTATTTGTAGAAGGTTCTGTAGGAAGAATATGGAGAATCATACCACTAGTTGTAATTCCAACACTATTTTGGTCTTTGATTGAGTCATTAACAATTCTGCCTGCACATCTAGCACATATGAAGTCAAATTCATCAAAAAATAAATACATTTTAGAAGTTTCTAGGCGATGGGAATCATTCCAATCTAAAGTTGAGTATTTATTAAAAAGTTTTATTCGAAATAAGTACAAACCTTTTTTAGAGAAGTCTGTCAAGAATCCTTTTTTAACTGTATCAATTTTTATTTTTATTTTATTAATTAATATAGGAATTATTGGCGGAGGCTGGCTCAAATTTAGTTTTTT
>CEOP01035552.1_pt1 | contig 15082 bp, 14 predicted proteins | sample 361301 | NCBI WGS metagenome assembly CEOP01 (sample SAMEA2619548, study PRJEB7988) | marine metagenome | biome: marine biome (ENVO:00000447); feature: deep chlorophyll maximum layer (ENVO:xxxxxxxx); material: "saline water (ENVO:00002010), including plankton (ENVO:xxxxxxxx)" | depth 55 m
TCTGAAAAACAAGGGGTCGGCAGTTCGATTCTGCCTCTGGCCACTAAAGTTTTAGTTGCTAATTAATAATATCAACTGCACTCAAATTAAAAAATCCAGCATTATGACACTGAAGATACATAAACTATTTATAATTAACTGATACAAACTTTAAAATTATAATAAAATCAAATTGTTTGAGATTTAAAATAATAAATTAATCGATAAAACAAAGGAAGCCATATATGCAGCAACAAAAATTCAAGCTTAATGATTGTTTTATTTGTGGAGAAAAAGACAGCATTCCCACAATTTACCAAAAAATTGTATTTGATGAGGAATTTAAAATTCTTCAATGTTCTTATTGTAAGTCCAGCTACATTGACAAAATTCCTGCTGATGAATTTACATATAATTATATTTATGATTTTGGAGGTAGGGATAGCAAGGTGAATTTAAAAAGTATTTTTACACTATTAAGAATTTTAAAAGCAAAGTATTATATTCGTAAAAACTGCCCAGAAATAAAAAATAATAAATTAAGTATTCTTGATTACGGGTCTGGAGATGGATATTTAAGTTATTCTATGGGGAAAATCAATACTGAATTAGATATTCATGCTACTGATTATATTGAATTTAATAGTAAATTTTACGAAGATGTAAATTTTATAGAATTTAAAAATTTTTCCAATGATACAAATAAATTTGATCTTATAATTTTACGCCACGTTTTAGAACATATTGAAGAACCAGCTGTTCTCATTAACGACTTAGTTGATAAGCTTAACAGTGGAGGTTACATTATGGTTGAAGTCCCTAATCATGACATTAAAACTAATAAACTTCTTTCTTTGTTTAGAAATAATTACAATCAAATTGGACTACCTTGGCACTTTAATCATTTTGATGTCGACACACTAACTTCCATGTTGTCTGAATACAATTTAAAATTTTCTAAAAATTCAATTCCAGTTATTGGACAATCTTTAATGATGTCTTTCAATAAAGATGAAGCCTGCTTTGACAATGTTGGGTTACTCGCATTGTTGTTTTATCCACTTCAAATAATTTTTGATTTGTTAACAAATTCTTATACCGCAATTATTTTAAAAATAAGTAAATAGTAGAACATTAATCGAACACAAAAAGAATTTCTTCTCAAGAAATTCTCACTATCTCAAAAACAAGGGTTCAGCAGTTCAATTCTGCATATGGGCATTATTGAGTAATAATTAATTAAGGCCAACCCTCCGATGAAGTTTTTATTAGAAAGTATAGACTCAACTAATCCAGTTTTAGTTGAAGCCGGTTCAGGAAATATTTCAACAGGCCTCTTTGTAAAAGAGTTAAAAAATAAAAATTACAGCTTATATAGTTTTGAAAACCATAAAGCCTGGCATGTAAAAATGGCTAGGAACTATAAGAATGTAAATTCACAATTTATTTATATTGAAGGAAAATCGTATTTAGATATTAAAAAATATCTCGATAAAGACAGTGTTAATAAAATTGACTTAACGTTTATAGATTCTAATCCATGGGAAAGCCGTACAGAGGTTAAAAATTTACTTTCAAACATATCGGATATTGTTTGTATTCATGATGTTGATTATTTTCCACATAATAATATCTGGGGTAAAGAAATTAGTAAAATAGTGTATAAACCAAAAAACAAATATTTCTATGGACAATTAAATGAGAAAAACCTAGGTATTCGAAACTATGACGATGATTTTAAATATTGGGTAGAAATTTTTCCTGTAAAACCAGGTTATTTTACTGGACCACCGTTACTTGTTGGATCTAACACTATAGACATCAGAAATCTGTTTCAAATAAAAAGGCCAAAAGGAATCTATTTTTTAGTGCTTAAATAAACTAAATCACTCTTAGATTTACATTAAAGGAATGTAAAATTTTCTGTCCTTGTTAATAGATATTTCAGTGTCACTGTAGTGTGAATCATCTTTAAAATGAGTAGTCGAAATTTCTTCGAAGACTACACCATTTTTAGTAGAAAATGAATGCTTACTCATTATTGGAATATGGAGTATGTCACCAGGGGATAAATTATGTGTTTTACTGTCAACAATTACTTCAAGATCACCTTTTATGACGATAAACGACTCATCTTTCTTCTTGTGGAAGTGTTCTGGATTATTTTGACCGGCAAGCATAATAATCAATTTTTTACAATACTTTTCATTCATCAAAGTGATTAAAGTACATCCAGTTGTATGAAATTCACCTATTCCATAATGGCAGGAGATTTCAAGTGTACTTTTTTTAAGATAGTAGATATTTGATTCATAAAGCATTTTTGCAACAGAATCTCTAATTACTTCTAGATTTTTTTTATTGTCTTCAATATTTAAATTAGAGGTATACACTGGAGAATCAACATTAATGGATTCGTTGCTTGATATTAAGTTAAATTTTGATATATCATTTGCTAATAACTGACTATCTTCATTTGGTATTGCAAAATAAAGGTCTTTTTCATCAATTAAAGAATTTTCATTTACTTTATTCAAAGCATAGGCACCTCTTTTAAGACTTTTTAAAGCATCTATTTCCTGATCTAGATATTTGTTTCTATTCTCAACTGAGCCCACAATTTCGACACTATTGGTCAAATTTTGAAGCCATTCTTCTAAATCTTTTGGTTGACACGAATAATCATTTATTGAATACCCCTTCACTTTGTCTTCTAGCGCTATATGTTTTTCAAATATCCTAGCACCTTGAGCATAGGCTAAAGCACCGGTTAAAGCACTATCGTTTCCTTCGTGTGTGGAGAAACCTATTTCAATGTCAGGGAATAAGTTTCTCATGTAACCAATATAAGATAGGTTTAAATCAAATAATTTTGTTGGGTAAGTACTAACACAGTAGTTGAGTGAAAATTTTTTATTTCTATTTTTCATAAAGGTGTAGAACCTTTTTATTTTTTCCTCACTTGCACCACCTACCGATGCAATAATTGGCATATCCGTTTTTACAACCTCTTCTAGTAAAGGCCAATCATCAAAAGATGCACTAGCAATCTTTAATATATCAAAACCATCATCTACAACTTTTGTAACAGATTTTTCATCGAAGGGAGTGCACATTAGTTTGAAACCAGATGTTCTAGATGTAGTGATAAGATCTAACCACTCTTCATTTGTAAGTTGAGTATCTAAAAACCTTCTAACATATTTTAAATCTGACTTTACATATTCAGGATGAATGAATGTTTTTAAATCTCTATATTGAAATTTTATAATAAATTCAAAATTTTTATTAAAATTTTCACACACATCACCAAAACTTTTTACTATCTTTTTTCCATGTTCCAAATCGCCCTGATGATTATTTGCAATTTCTAAAACTACTAATGGTTTGTTATCCATAAGATTTATCCATATTTATCCAATTATTTACTTCTATTGCCTTATCATCAATATAATAATCTGCAGCAGGTTTATTAAAGTAAAGTTCATGATATTTAACATCCCAAGTTTCTAGCTGGGCTTCAGTTATCTTTTTCCAATCAATTCCCGTTACCCATCCTCTAGCTGTATTTAAGATTATTGTATTTCCAGAATTGTATAAACTATTAACTTCCTTAATTCTATTTTTGAATGGCTTTGCTTCGTTATAGTTTCCATCAGTCAAGGAACATAATGTTCCATCTATGTCAAAACAAAAAACTTTTTTTAAATTTTCCATACATGACTATCTTAGCTTAAATATTCTATTCGATTACCTTCATGTTCTGTATATTTGATAATTTCAGTTATTCGATTTTCAATTATTGTATCTGTACTTTTTTTGAAAAGATTCATAAAATAAAAATCTTCACTTATGTAATAATTGTTTGTTTTATTTATAAAGTATTCGTCAGATACATGTAAAGGACATTCGTATATTTTAGAAATTAATTCGGCAAGATTATAGATATCTAAATTTTTGTTCCAAGCATCAAAAGTTAATGATTCTTCGCTTTTCATGAAATATTCTAGTAAATCTTCAAAAACCAAGTATGAACGAATTACTTTATTGGGAGAATCAATCTTTATAGATTTTATATTTTTTGCTTGGTAAAGGAAATCTGTAAAAGCATATTTGAAGTTAAAATTGTATTGTTTAGCCAATACACCAAATATTCTAGCAATTGAATAATTAACCTTCATGTCAGTACATGTTTTAGTAAATTCATGCTCTTGTTTATTTTTCTGTATGCTGTAGGCAGTTTCCTTATCAGTATTCTTCCAATACACCGCTCCTGATGAAGTAAGTAAAGCATTTTTGATTTGATTATTATAAATGAAACTATTTGTAGCTTCAATCATTTGATTTGTTTCTGAGATGTACTCCTTTTTAGATAAACTATTTACCTTATTACCAGTCAAGAAACTGTAGTTAAAGAAGTAGTCAAAATTTAAGCCTTCAAGATTTTTAAACTGGGATGCAGAAAGTGTTTTATATACTTTGTCCTTAAAGATGAAAGATTTATTAATTGAAGAAACTAGAGTAATTGAAAATTGATCATAATTATTTTCAAAATATGAAAGAGTTGCCCTACCCAGCCATCCAGTTCCACCATAAATCAATATATTTTTCATTAACTTTATACTAATGTATCAAATTTATTCATTTACAATTTAACTGTGAGAGTCGCAGATAAAATAACAAAAATATTAGTTGATAACAATATTGAAGATATCTTTATGGTGACCGGGGGTGCTGCAATGCACCTAAACGACGCGTTTACGCGAAATAAGAATCTAAAAACAACATTTTTTCATAATGAACAGGCATGTGTTATGGCCGCTGAGGCCTATGCAAGGATTAAGGGGAAACCAGCAGTAGTTTCTGTGACAGCTGGTCCAGGTGGAGCAAACACACTAAATGGAATTTTTGGTGCATGGACCGACTCAATTCCTGTAATCGTAATATCAGGTCAAGTAAGGACAAATACATTAAATAAAAATAAAAAACTTAGACAGTTAGGCGACCAAGAAATAGATATTATCAAAATTATGACATCGTTAACAAAATACTCAAGGCTAATAAAATCCTCAGATAATATTGAATATATTTTCAATAAAGCAATTAACCTTTCTTTAACAGGCAGGATGGGACCTGTGTGGTTGGATGTTCCAATAGACATTCAAGGAAAAGAGTATGCTGAGAAAAAAAATTTAGAGGTACTTGTTACAAAAAGTCTAAAAACACAAAATAATTTTAAAAAACTAGACACTCTAATGACAAAATTACAAAAAAGTAAAAGACCAGTAATTCTTGCAGGCAACGGCATACACCTATCAAATCAGGAACCTTCTTTTCTGAAATTTATTAAAGACAGCAACATACCCGTAGTTACAGGTTTTAATGCTCATGATTTATTGTGGGAGTCTCACAGAAATTATGCAGGAAGAGCTGGAACAATTGGAGACAGACCGGGAAATATGGTTGTTGAATGTGCCGATTTAATAATAGTTTTAGGCTCAAGATTAAATATTAGACAAATTGGCTATAATTTTCATGATTTTGGTAAAGACGCCTTTTTATCAGTAGTTGACATAGACGTTGAGGAGCTAAATAAACCTACACTGAAAATAGATTTAAAAATAAACATGGACTTAAAATCATTTTTCGATCATCTGACTACAAAAAATATTAAATATGATGAGCATTCTAAATTTCTTAAATGGTCAAAAACAATTAAGAAAGAACTAGGATTTTTAAATGAAGAATATCCAAAAAGCAACTTCCTTAATCCGTACCACTTTGCAAATTATCTTTCTACTCTATCTGAAAAAGATGACATTATTGTTACATCCGATGCAACAGCTTGTTTAGCACCGTTCCAAAGTTTTTTTATTAAAAAAGGACAACGAATGTTTACTAATTCTGGATCTGGATCTATGGGATACGGGCTTCCCGCTGCGGCTGGTTCTGCTATAGCTTCAAATAAAAGAGTTATTTGTTTTGAAGGAGATGGAAGCTTACAGATGAATATCCAAGAATTAGCCACTATTTCTCACAATAATCTGAATATAAATATTTTTGTTTTTAATAACAAGGGATATCAATCAATAAGGCAAACTCAAAAAAATTACTTCTCAGATAACTTAGTTGGTCTTGACGAAACTAATGGTATTTCTTTTCCAGATTTAAAATTAATTTCAAAAGCTTACAATATAGATTATTTAAAGATTAGTAAAGGCAATTTCAAAACTACTAATTTAAAACGATTAATGAGGTTGAATAAACCAGCATTATTCGAGGTTGTTGTCGATCCAGATCAAGGTTTTCAGCCTAAAGTTACTTCTAGGAAGGATGAAAAAGGTAACATTGTCAGCGCACAACTTTTTGATATGTTTCCATTCATAGAAGAAGAAAGAATGAAAAGATATCTTAAAATTAAAAATATCTAAAAAAATTAATATTATTTAATTTTAAGAATATCAACAGCGTATTAATTATTAAAAAGTACAAATTGATTTTTATGCTCTAAAATCTAAGTTAGGTACTTATGAATAAAAAAACAATTTCTATAGTTATTACTGCTTACAACGAAGAAGATAATGTTATTGAATTACACAGACAATTAAATGAAGTAATTCTAGAAATACCTGAATATAACTTTGAATTAATATTTATTGAGAACGGAAGTACCGATCAGACGCTTGAAAACTTAAAAGTTCTGAGTGAAAAGGATAGTAAAGTAAAAATTATTAAATTATCAAGAAACTTTGGATTCGACGGTGGAATGACTGCTGGTTTGGATAATGTAACTGCCGATGCAGCAATAGTAATGACCGCAAATTTGCAAGATAATCCATATGTCGTTCCAGAATTTATTGAAAAATGGGAAGAAGGATTTGATATGGTCTATGGAGTAGTAAAATCTAGACCTGGAAAGTCGATTATACGAAAATTCAATTCAAAAATTTATTATAAAATTTTGAAAAGAGCAACAAATAATTTAATACCAAAAGATGTCAGTGACTATAGGTTGATAGACAAAAAGGTAATAAATGCACTATCTCAATTAAGAGAATCTAACCGATTTTTTAGAGGATTTTTTTCATGGGTTGGATTTAGTACAATCGGTGTAGAGTTTGAAAGACAAGAAAGATTTTCTGGAGAGTCTAAAGCAAAAACATTTAAAGTACTTGGATTCGCCATCCGAGGCCTTTTTGCTTTTTCAAACCTTCCTTTAAGGATTTCAACATTTCTTACAATCTTATTTTCTGTAATGTCATTTTTGATACTGACTGTTCAAATCTATCGATGGATAACATTCGGGGTACCTTTTGATGGATTCGGAACAATTATTGGAATTTTCTTACTTTTTTCCTCATTGTTATTTGGAATTCTTTCTGTGCTAGGACAATATATTGGTTTAATTTTTGAGGAAACTAAATCAAGACCCCTTTATATAATTGACGAAGTTTATTAGTTCTTATATATATATTTGTAAAAAATAAATTTTATAGGAAATAAACTAATAATAATAATTATGGACCAGATGTTAAATTCTATCACCTCAGGAGTTGGGAGCACACTCTCATATACATTCCAAAAAACTAAAGGAACAGCAATGTTTGATAAATTAATTCCATAAAACTTAATCAGATTAATAGTTTCAAACTTCTTATGAAAAACATACTTATTGTGTAAATAATAATTTAACAAAACACTAGTGCAGAAAACTATTGTTAGGTTTATGTCAGTTCTAATTCTTTCATCTATGAAAACAAGGAATATAAACTGGTTTAGATTCGCTAGTGTTTGGGCATAAATAAAAGTTATAATTCCTGAAACTAAAGATCTAGAAAATTTTTTAGTAATTAGATTCATTTAAATATTATATTGTTTTGAATCAGCATTCTTTATTTTTTCACTAAAATTATCTAAAAACTTTATTGATAAATATTTCGATATGAATCCTCTATATAGGTCCGATAAATAGATTGCTAATAGATAGGAAAACACAACATATAAACCGACTCTGTTAGCAATCAGAGAAACTTTTTCTAAGAAAATATACTCACCAGTAAAAACTGGGTTCAGTAATAGTGCAGATAATAAGAAATATTTTATATAATCTTTTGAATTTGAATAAACATGTATAAACAATATCAGAAAAATTGGAAGACGATAGCTTTGGTTTTGATATATAAAGGTTAGAAAAAACCAATATGCGTAACCGTACAATTCATATGTTCTAAAAGATGATATCTCTTTATAATCAATTTTATTTGAAACTACCTTTACACACAACAATACACATAGTGAAAGAATGACTAGAAATGTAAAACTGTGAAATGAGTTTTGAAAATCGGTATATTTTGTAAGCTGCAGTGAATCATGAAGCATTCCATAAGCATGTCTTTCATCAGGTGCATCAGGAATTTTTAGCGGTTCAGTGGTTTGAGTGTCTACTATATACGTAGTAATCGTAGCTAGTAGATAAAATACATTAATTTTTAATACTTTATAGTTTTTTAGAACAAGTGAGCACAATATTAACCCAACAATAATTCCTATGGCGTGAATTTTCCAAAGCGAAAATAGATAAATGATACCTGAGTTCAAAATTGGATTTTGCTTGTACTTATTTAGAACAAAATAGATGAGTGCAAAATAAAATATATCTGGGTTAGATAAGTGGATTAGCATATTAACTGAGGGGCTTATAAACAATATAGTTACTATAAAAAGTTCTTTAGGGTACCTTTTTACAATCTCTCTATATTGAAATAAGATTATTAAAAATAATGAAAAAATGAATAAAAGAACTATTTGCCATATGTCACCATTTAGAGTAATTATTTTTCTAATGGGTCCATAGCCGATTGTTGCTTCACAATAATTAACTGTTTCTATAAATTTAATCTTATAAGATGGTTGAGCATATCCAGAATTACAGTTTAAAACATAAAAGTCAGCCTGCAGGTCTATAAATCTTGAAAAACCCCTATAAGAACTTTGAAAAAGTCTTTCCCAAAAAACATTAAATTGTTCCGAAAGAGATGCTAGAAATCTGGATATTAAAAATATTGGAAGAAGGCTAAAAATATATGGATTAACCTTTAGAGGTATAAAAATATCTAGCTTATTTATTAATATATATAAAAATAAATAAACACCTAAATAATCGTAATTAAAGGTCAACAAGAATATACAACCAAAAATAATAATCTTAAGATTCTTAGTGCTCATCGAAATAAATATGACCCCGTAAGTTAACAGCGTAATAAAACTTTCTTCAAGATTTACCAACAAGGATCCAGGTATTCTATTAAATAATAATTCATTAATAAAATTGAAATTTATTCCGGCAAAAATTATTAGATATTTTATTAAATTAAAGTTAACATTAAATTTTTTTACATAAAAAAGGCTACTTATTATTAAAAGATTTCCTAATATTTTAAGATAATCATAGATTTTTTGATTACTTCCATAAATAAAATGGAATGTATTTTCTTCACCTTCCACATTCCATACGTCGATAATTTTACCAAGACATTGTGCATTTTTTAACTCTGGTATAATATCTACAAAAGCATATGAGTAGCTGTAATTTATGTTACTTCCAAGAGAGACAGCACTTTCAAAATCAGGATTGACACTTTGTTCGCAAAACCCTAATTTATAGGTTAAATTATCCGATTGATTATTTAAATTAACTTCTAGTTTACTAGCGTTGATAAATCCAAAAATTAATAAATTACTTAAGAATAAAATAAAAATAATTAAAAAAAGTTTAAATCTATAAGACCAAAATCTGTTAACTATTTTCACTTATAAATATTTTTGTAGATTCTACAACATAAGTAAGCATTTCTTCACTTAGTCCTGGGTATACACCCAGCCAAAATGCATCATTGGCTACTCTAGTTGCATTCGGGTAATTCATAGGATCATCTAAATTCAAGTTGCTATATGCTGGCTGTAAAAGAATATTCCCAGCAAACAGGAGCCTAGTTCCTATATTAAATTCAGAATAATGTTTCAATAGTGACCTTCTATTGAAGGTAGCATTTTCATTAATAGTTAGTGGAAACCCGAACCAACTAGGATCTGATAACTCGGACCATTTTGGCAAATCAAAAACTTCAATATCTGAAAAGCTTTCATAGAGAAAATTGAAATTCTGCTTTCTTTTTATGACAAAATCATTTAATTTATCCATCTGAGAAAGGCCAATAGCAGCCTGCATGTCAGATGCTTTTAAATTATATCCGATATGTGAGTATATGTATTTGTGGTCATAACCCAAAGGAAGTCCTCCAAGTTGCCAATCAAATCTTTTTTTACAGGTGTCATCTTCACCTGGCTTACAGTAACAATCCCTTCCCCAGTCTCTCATTGACAACATTATCTTTTTTAATTTTGGATTGTTTGTCAAAACTGCACCACCTTCTCCAGTAGTTATATGATGGGCAGGATAAAATGATAATGTTGCCACATCGCCAAAACTTCCAATAAATTTATCTTGATACTTTCCCCCAAGTGCATCACACATATCTTCCATTAAAAATAGATTGTATTTTTCGCATAAGTTTTTAATTTTTTCAAGTTCGATAGGGTTTCCTAATGTATGAGCAAGCACTATCCCTTTAGTTTTTTTGGTTATTTTTTCTTCTATTTGGTCTGCATCAATGTTATAAGTATGAGGATCAACATCAACAAAAACAGGTTTTAAGTTGTTTTGTAATATAGGATTTAAAGTAGTCGGAAAGTTAACAGCAGAAGTGATTACCTCTGCTCCATCTTTTATATCATAAAGAATTTTTAAGGATGATATTGCAAGAAGATTTGCAGAAGAACCACTGTTGACAAAAAGACAATGACGAATATTTAAATACTTACTAATTTTTTTTTCAAAGTTATCGGTATAATCACCAGCAGTTAACCACATTTCTAATGAAGATGAAATTAAGTTTATTAAATCATCTTTATCTAATACCTTTCCTGAAACTGGAATATGTGTAATACCTGGAACAAAAGGCTTTGCGCCAAATTCTTGGTCAAAATACATAGAAGCAGCTTTTAAAATCTCACTTCTAAGATCATCTTTATTATTGTTATTTGATTTCATTATTAACACAATGTTAGTTAATTAAATAATAAACCTGCTGGCAATACGCAATTATTAGTCAGCACAATCTAAAACAATATCTATAATTAATTTATTAATGGAAAAAATTCAAACTGCAGTGATTTTAGCGGGTGGTAAGGGTACAAGGTTTTCTGAATATACACATACCATCCCAAAACCAATGATAAAAGCAAAAGGGGTACCTTTACTAATTCACATTATGAATATCTTTAGGCTTCAAGGTATCAAAAAATTTATTGTGCTGGCAGGTTATAAAGTAGAAGTAATTCAAGATTATTTTCAGTCTGAAAACTTTCTTTTAGAAAATAATTTTTTTTATGGCAAGGATGGAATAAAAGTCCAAATTCTCGATACAGGGTTAGAGACACAAACTGGTGGAAGAATAAAAAGAGCAATACAACATATAGATGAAGAAAACTTCTTTTTAACTTATGGAGATGGTGTTTCAAACATTGAACTAAAAGAGTTGTATAAATTCCACTTTGACAATCCAACTACTGCGACTTTAACAGCCGTAAGACCCCCGGCTAGATTTGGAAGTTTAGATATTGGAAATAACAGTTTGGTTAAAAAATTTGGTGAAAAAAATAATTCTAGGGAAGGTTGGATTAACGGTGGTTTTTTTATATTAAATAAATCTATAGCTTCTTACATTTCCGGAGATTTTATTCCGTTAGAAAAAGAACCGCTAGAACAACTTGCTAATCAAAATCAACTAAAAGCTTATATGCACTCAGACTATTGGAGACCCATAGACACGATTCGAGAACTGGAAATATTTGAGAACGAATTAGAAAATGGAGCTTTCCGTTACTATGAATGATTTTTGGAAAGAAAAAAAAGTATTAATAACAGGCCATAGTGGTTTCAAAGGCTCTTGGCTTTCAATGGTCCTACTACATTTAGGCGCAGAAGTGTATGGTGTTTCTGACCGAAAAAAACGCGGTATATATTCAGAATTAGATCTTGGAAATTTAATTCAAAAAGAAATGTTCTTGAGCATTACGAATGATTACGTTGAATTAGATCAATTTGTAAATCAAATAAAGCCAGACATAATTTTTCATTTTGCGGCACAAAGTCTCGTCCCTCATGCTTTCAAAGAACCTAGGGAAACCTTAGAGACAAACATAATTGGAACTTTTAATATACTTGATATTTCTAATAGGACTGAAAATGTAAATTCTTTAATTATTTCCACCACTGATAAAGTCTATAAAAGTCCAGAATTATGGAATAAAGAAGAAGATGATATCGGAGGAAGAGAATTTTACTCAACCAGTAAAGTTGCTGCAGAATTAGTAATTAAAGATTTTAAAAATTTATACGCAAGAGAGAACCTAGCAATAACAATATTACGTTCTGGAAATGTAATAGGGGGTGGAGACAGAGGTGAAAATAGACTTTTAACAGACTTATTATATTCAGTTGTAAATAAAAGCCCAATGTTAATAAGAAGCCCTAGAGGGATTAGGCCTTGGCAAGATATTTTAGATTCAATTAGTGGTTATATAAAAGCGGCTGAATACACACACATTAATAATATGTCAGAAATATTTAATTTAAACTCAAAACCAAATAACAAATATGATGTTGAGAATTTAATCAAGATGTATTTAACAATATGGGCAACAGACATAGATTTGGTAATCGATATGGATAATCAGATATATGAAAGTGAAATACTACGTTTAGATTCATCCAAAGCACAAAAGTTATTGAATTGGAATCCTAAAATTGACATAGAAAAATCTCTTAAAAAAATTGTTAGTTGGGAAAAAAGTAGTTTAAATAAAAATTCAATACTAGAAACAAAGAAACAAATAGAAGATTACTTTACGAATGATTAACAAGATAAGAAACTCTCCAAGAAGAATATTATTAGTTAGGAATGTTGCTAATTTTTTTTATTCGATTCAGGATTACTTTATAATTTTAGGGCTGTGGACTTCTAATATCGGCAAACATAGTGAAATAAAAAAATTACCACTTAAGATAGTTACAGCTTCAGACACTTCACACTTCCTTAGTGTAAAACAACTAATTGAATCAATTAATAATCATGATAAAAATTGTAAAATTGTTTTTTATGATCTGGGGTTAAATATAAATGAAGTTGAAGAATTAAAAAAAATGAAACTGACATTTAAAAAATTTAATTTTGAAAATTACCCAAAATTTATGAATCTTTCACAAAAAGATGCTGGAGCATATGCTTGGAAACCCCAGATTATAATTTCTGAGGTCTCAATTGATAGCCCATTAACTTTATGGTTAGATGCAGGAGATATAGTAAAACATAATTTAAATAGGGTACGACTTTTACTCTATACCAAAGGTTTTTATTCACCACTTAGTAATGGATATGTATCACAATGGACACATGAAGCAACCTTAGAACAGCTTTCTATTGGAACTAAGATATGGAAAAAAAGAATGCTCAATGCTGCAATTATAGGAGTCAATCCTTCAAATCAAGTCAAAAAAAATTATATAAAAACTTGGAGTGAGTACGCGCTCAATAAAAAAATAATACTTCCTGATGGTTCTGGAAAAACTAATCACAGATGGGACCAATCATTATTGACAGTTCTTTATTACAAAACTTTTAATCCAAAAGTATTTTTAAGAACTCACAAGATTTTTGGAATTCTTACGCATCAAGATATTGAGTGATATTATTTTCCCAGTAGGAAAAGTAAGAATATTTATTTAAATAAAAATGAAATTTATTTTTTTCATAGTAGTTATTAAAGAAATCAAAATCACAAAAGTTTATCTCGTCCCAATCACTAAAGACCAATACCGGTATTCCAGCTTTTTGTAAAATATTTGTAAAACTACTTTCTTTCATTATTGGAATACTCTGAAATAATAATGACTCCCATACCCTATGGGTATCAGGGCCATTACCTTCAGGACATAGGACAAACTTTGATTTTGAAACAAAATCAAGATATTGAGTTTTTTTATATATTTCCGGCTTATCTATTAAATCATTATTTTTTAAACTTCGTAAAAGTGCAAATCTTTCTTTATTAGTTTCAGGGTTAAAAGCACTGAGAACTAAAAAATCTTTTTCATATTTATCATTCTCAAATCTTTTTAGATTTCTTAATCTACCATTGTTTAAATACCATCTGTTCTCTAAACCAATTGGTATTATCGAAACATTATCAGCAAATTCCTCAACTAAATTTTGAGCAAACCAATGTATTATTTTTGAGTCTAGATACTTCTTATGCTTAGAGTTAATCTGTTCATCAGAATTATGGCTTATTAAGACATATTTGACTTTTATTTTTGGATGAACATTTTCAAAATAATTTTCTATTAGATCAGTTTTTACAAAAATAATATCTTTATTTTTAAGAATTTCTGGATTAAATGAAGCGTGTTCGTCGTATATAAACGTAGAAAAATTTCTAAATGTATCTCCTGAGACATATGGGTAACTTGACAATCTGAAGTACTTAGCCAGATATTTTTTATACCCTGAATAAAGTTTTTGTTTTATCTTGTTTTCCACTCAAAATTCCCAGGTTTAAATTTTTGCAGATTCTTTTTATGAACATGTAGATTAGCTAAGTCAAAAACATCACCGTTATGCTTTACTTTTGGGTACCCGTTTATCTTTGTTATATAAATTTCTTTATTTTTGATTGCTCTTCCAACGATATGTTCATCATTGATATATTTTTTAGAGAACCTTTTGTAATGAACCCCTCCAAGATATTGGCCATATGAGCCAGGATCGAAAACAATTTTTTCTTGCGGAAGTACTGGAAGGAGATTAAAAAGATGTGGTTTTAGGGTATAGGCTATATAAAGTGTTTTCATTTCTGTTAAACGATTTTTATTATAAAATTCTTTTTCGTAAAAATCAGAATTTTTTAATATGTCACAGACCGTTTTTAAAACTTCATCATAAATTAAAATACTAGGAACATATGAATATCCAAATACTAAAAA